>OHQG01000067.1_pt1 | contig 66864 bp, 53 predicted proteins | sample 1577871 | NCBI WGS metagenome assembly OHQG01 (sample SAMEA3879604, study PRJEB24766) | human gut metagenome | biome: human-associated habitat; feature: feces | place: USA | collected 1985/1987
GATCGTGCGTCCCTACAGGATTCAGTCACGGCTAGTCTCGTGTCATAGTGCGTCCCTGTATGTCGTTACTCGAGAGATTTGCAGAGTTGAGTACCTAAAGTGAGCTAGTCCCAAATAAAATGAGTACTTTTGCATCAATTGTTGGATTCTAAAGAGAGATCGTCATGGCAAGAACGATAACTATCAAGCGAGGCTTGGATCTCAAACTCCATGGGACTGCGCCCCGCACCCTCCTGACTACTCCTTCTGGCGGAGCTTCGTACACCTATGCATGGGTGCCCGATGATGTGCCAGGCTTGACGCCCAAGATGAAGGTGCGTGTAGGAGATCACGTAGAGGCTGGCGACCCGATTGTCTACGATAAGCAGTACCCAGAGGTATGGGTCACAGCGCCCGTCAGTGGTGAGCTGGTTGCGATCAATCGAGGTGCTAAGCGTAAGATTATGAGCGTAGAGATACGCCCCGATGAGCTACAGACGCAGCACGCCTTCGCAGTAGAGGGACTACTCGAGGGTGAGGCGAGCAAACTACAGGCTCTGCTCCTAGAGTCTGGCCTATGGACGCTCATACGTCAGAGACCTTACGATCGCATTGCTGATCCTACGATCGCACCACGAGATATATTTGTCACAGCTCATCTGACCGCTCCACTAGCTCCTGAGATCGACTATCTACTGGAGGGACGTGAGGAGGAGCTACGTATAGGACTCCGCGCCTTGGCTCGTCTGACGGCTGGCAAGGTTTACGTCGGTGTCGCACAGGGTAGCCAGCTGACGCTTCCTGTAGAGGTAGAGCGTGTAGAGATACGTGGACCGCATCCTGCGGGTAATGTAGGGGTGCTGATCAATCATACGGCTCCAGTTAATCAGGGGGATACGGTCTGGACACTACGTGCTACAGATGTGGCACTCATTGGTCGTCTCCTGAAGACAGGACATGTGGACTACACACGTCGTATCGCTATCACGGGTAGTCACGCTGCGGAGCACGGCTATATGGATCTGCTACCAGGCTGTCGCCTAGAGAGCCTAGGCAAGCTTGCTCAGGATGGGGGTAAGATGCGTATCGTAGCAGGCGACGTGCTGACAGGTACGCAGCTTACGGAGGAGCGACCCTTCCTCCCGATGAGTTGTGATCAGATCACGGTGATCCCCGATGGGTCTGATCGTGATGAGTTGCTCGGGTGGGCTATGCCTCGTGTTGGAGAGTTTAGCCAGAGTCGCACCTATCTGAGCTGGCTCATGCCTCGCAAGCGCTATACGCTAGACGCTCGTCTCAAGGGAGGCAAGCGTGCGATGATCATGAGTCATGAGTTGCAGAGTGTCTTCCCGCTGGATATCTATGCGGAGTATCTGCTGAAGGCGATCATAGCTTTTGACATTGACAAGATGGAGGAGCTGGGCATCTACGAGGTGGCTCCTGAGGACTTCGCTCTGTGCGAGTTCGTCGACACCTCCAAGATGGAGCTGCAGCACATCGTGCGTCAAGGTCTAGACCTACTATATAAGGAGATGAACTAAAACCAGTAGCCTGACGAGGGGAGGGGTAAGCTCCGTCATCGTAAGGCTATGGACTATGACTACTATATTATATGTCACTAAAAGATAGATTCAATAAGCGACGCCCGAAGTTTGAACCTGGGGGTAAGTTGCATGCGTTTCACTCGCTCTTTGATGGGTTTGAGACCTTCCTCTATGTGCCGCATACGACAGCGGCTCCGCGAGGGGGTGTGCATGTGCATGATGCTATAGATAGCAAGCGTGTTATGAGTACGGTGGTGATAGCTCTTATACCCGCTCTACTCTTTGGTATGTACAATGTGGGTCTCCAGCACTTCATTGCTATCGGTCAGACGGCTGGCTTCTGGTCGATGTTTTGGTTTGGCTTCCTAGCTGTACTACCTAAGATCATCGTCTCTTATGTGGTAGGGTTGGCTATCGAGTTTACTGTAGCACAGTGGAAGCACGAGGAGATCCAAGAGGGTTACCTTGTGACTGGTATGCTGGTCCCGATGATCGTCCCCATTGGTACGCCACTCTGGATGATCGCTGTGGCAGTCGCTATGTCTGTGATCTTCGCCAAGGAGGTCTTCGGAGGTACGGGCTACAACGTCTTTAACGTGGCGCTGGTCACCCGTGCTATCCTCTTCTTTGCCTATCCGGCAGCGATGACAGGCGACAAGGTATTCGTCCGTACGAAGCCTATCCTTGGCTTCGGAGGTGGTGGCGATATGGCTACGGCAGCTGTTGACGGCTTCTCAGGGGCTACTCCCTTGGGTCAGGTGGCTACGGCTGGCGACACGCTCCCCACGATCGTGAATACGCTCGGTGAGCCTTCCTCACTATGGGATGCTTTCTGGGGCTTTATCCCGGGCAGTATCGGTGAGGTGTCGACCTTTGCGATCCTACTAGGTGCGATCCTACTGATCTGGACAGGCGTGGCAAGCTACAAGATCATCGTGAGTGGGGTAGTCGGTGCAGCGCTGATGACGCTCCTCTTTAACGCTATCGGTACGACCGCTGCTATGCAGCTTGACATCACGCATCACCTGCTCTATGGAGGCTTTGCCTTCGGTCTTGTCTTTATGGCTACTGACCCTGTCACCTCGGCACGTACCGAGACGGGTAAGTGGATCTACGGTCTCCTCGTAGGTGTCATGTGCGTCTTCATACGTGTCCTCAACCCAGGTTATCCTGAGGGTATGATGCTCGCTATCTTGCTGATGAACGTCTTCGCACCGCTCATCGACTATGTGGTAGTAAATAAAAACGTCTCCAAGCGTAAGAAGCGCTGGGCGACGGCAGCTAAACATTGATCTTCCTTACGACTATGAATAGAGATAGTAATACCTACACGATCCTCTACGCAGCCATTATGGTGGTCGTAGTCGCAATAGCTCTAGCGCTCACCGCTGTGGCGCTACGCAAGCCGCAACTAGAGAATGAGCGTATCGACAAGATGCAGCAGATACTACGTGCTGTACACCTAGAGCCTACCAAAGATCAGGTCATCCCGACCTATACGCAGGTGATCAAGCAGGAGCTACTGGTCAATGGTCAGGGCGAGGTGATCGCTACCTTTGAGGGTGATCAGATTGCGCAAAATGAGGCTTTCCAGATGAATACGGCCAATCAGTTTAAGCTCCGTCAGCAAGACCCCTCACTCGGACTTCCTGTCTATGTGGCAGAGATCGAGGGACAGCAGCTCTACATCTTCCCGATGGATGGTGCTGGTCTATGGGGCGCTATCTGGGGTTTCCTAGCTGTGCAGGCAGACGGGTCGACTGTCTACGGAACCGACTTCTCGCACGCTGGTGAGACTCCTGGACTAGGTGCCGAGATCGCTACGAAGCACTTCTCACAGGAGTTCGTCGGTAAGCAGCTCTATCGTGACGAGCAGTTTAAGTCTATCGCAGTCGTCAAGCCTGGTCGGACACTTACCGACCAAGACTATGTGGACGGTATCTCTGGCGGTACGCTCACGAGCAATGGTGTCAACAACATGCTCTGGAGCTCTATCCACGAGTACCTCCCTTACATAGAGCAGATACGTAGTGGTCAAGCAGTAGCAGTAGAATAATCAAGAGAGAGTAATCTAAGCTATGAGTAAGATAAGTAATAAAGAGGTATTCCTAGGACCTCTCAATAAGAATAACCCAGTCACCGTCCAGGTGCTCGGTATATGCTCGGCGCTGGCGGTCACCGCTCAGCTCAAGCCCGCTCTAGTGATGGCTCTATCGGTGACGGTGGTTGTCGCCTTTGCCAACGTAATCATATCGCTACTGCGCAACACGATACCTAATCGTATCCGTATCATCGTACAGCTGGTGGTGGTCGCTGCGCTTGTGACGATCGTCAATGAGGTGCTCAAGGCCTATGTCTACGATGTCTCTAAGGAGCTGTCGGTCTACATCGGTCTGATCATTACGAACTGTATCTTGATGGGTCGTCTAGAGGCTTTTGCCTTGGCAAATGGTCCTAAGGCTTCTTTCCTCGATGGTGTCGGCAATGGTCTGGGCTATGGACTCGTCTTGGTAATCATCGGCTTCGTCCGTGAGCTACTCGGTAGAGGGTCGCTACTCGGATATCAGATTATCCCGCAGTCCTTCTACGATATGGGCTATGTCAATCACGGCTTGATGATCATGCCTCCGATGGCACTCATCGTCCTCGCCTGTATCGTATGGATACAGCGTAGTAAAAACAAGGATCTACAGGAGCAGTAAGCTCTCCAATCCATATAATACATTGGTCACACACAGATTAAAGTCTAAGCAATGGATTATCTAAGTCTATTTTTTAAGTCGATCTTTGTCGACAATATGATCTTTGCCTACTACCTAGGTATGTGCTCTTACCTAGCTGTATCCAAAGATGTCAAGACCTCACTCGGATTGGGGCTGGCAGTAACCTTTATCCTCACCTGTACGCTACCGATCAACTACCTCCTGGAGACCTACGTCTTTAAGGCGGGAGCGCTGAGCTGGCTCGGCGAGGAGTTTGCGATGGTCGACCTGAGCTTCCTATCGCTCATCGTCTTCATCGCCGTCATCGCTTCCTTTACGCAGCTGGTCGAGATGATCGTGGAGCGTTACAGCCCCTCGCTATACAACTCGCTCGGTATCTTCCTACCGCTCATAGCTGTGAACTGTGCGATCCTCGGTGGTTCGCTCTTTATGCAGCAGCGTGACTTCATCAATACGGGTATGGCGACTGTCTACGGCTTCGGATCGGGCATCGGCTGGCTACTAGCTATCGTCGGCCTAGCAGCTATTCGTGAGCGTCTAGCCTATAGTGATATACCGAAGCCTCTGAGAGGGTTTGGTATCACGCTCATCGTCACGGGTCTGATGGGTATCGCATTCCTCAGCTTCTCTGGTGTCAAACTCTAATAGCCTACAGATATGGATCAAATGACCTTAATAATACTCTCGAGTGTAGTAGTCTTCCTTCTGGTCGTGCTGCTCCTCGTCGTGGTGCTCCTAGTAGCTAAGAGTAAGCTTATCCCCTCTGGCAATGTACATATCAATGTCAACGATGTCAAGGACCTAGTGGTGCCGATGGGCGGTACGCTCCTTAATACGCTACAGAACGAAGGCATCTTCCTATCTAGCGCCTGTGGCGGTAGTGGTAGCTGTGGACAGTGTCGCTGTCGTGTTGTAGAGGGTGGGGGGGAGATCCTCGCCACAGAGAAGGGCTTCTTCTCTCGCAAAGAGCAGATGGCACACTGGCGTCTCGGCTGTCAGACCAAGGTAAAGGAAGATCTGAAGGTGATCGTCCCCGAGAGCGTCTTTGGCGTCAAGGAGTGGGAGTGCGAAGTCATCTCTAATAAGAATGTTGCGACCTTTATCAAGGAGTTTGTCGTCAAGCTCCCCGAGGGTGAGCACATGGACTTCAAGAGTGGTAGCTACGCTCAGATCAAGATTCCTAAGTACGAGGTCAAGTACAGCGACTACGAGGTCGAGGAGCAGTTCCGTGGCGACTGGGACAAGTTCAATATGTGGGGTCTCACGGCAAAGAATACCGAGGAGACTGTCCGCGCCTACTCTATGGCAAACTATCCGGCCGAGGGTAACATCATCACGCTCAACGTACGTATCGCTACGCCTCCTATGGATCGTGTGACACACACTTGGCAGAAGGTACCCGCTGGTATCGCCTCCTCTTACATCTTCAGCCTCAAGCCAGGAGACAAGGTGACTATGAGTGGCCCTTATGGAGACTTCCACATTCACGAGGATTCAGATGCTGAGATGCTCTACATCGGTGGAGGTGCTGGTATGGCTCCACTACGTGCTCAGCTGCTACACCTCTTCCTCACGGAGCATACGACTCGCAAGGTCTCTTTCTGGTATGGAGCTCGCTCACGCAGCGAGATCTTCTACGAGGAGGATTTCCGTGCTATCGAGCGTGAGTTCCCGAATTTCTCTTTCCACATTGCACTCTCGGCACCACTGCCAGAGGATAATTGGACAGGTCTGACGGGCTTCATACACCAAGCTATCTACGATAACTACCTCAAGGATCACGAGGCTCCTGAGGATATCGAGTACTACATGTGCGGTCCTGGTCCTATGTCGGCAGCAGCTATTAAGATGCTGGACAACCTAGGCGTACCGCCCGAGCAGATCAACTTCGATAACTTCGGCTAGACTTATCTCTAAGTCGACAAGTCAATCGATAAGAGTGAAAAATAAGTCGACAGCGCATATCCCTATGAGTGGGATATGCGCTGTCGACTTGCTTATGTGGAGACTTTTTTGCTCTGATGCCCTTTCAGAAAGGGCTAAATAACGGTATAATCAAAAGAAAGACCAATATGGTTAAGTTCTTTTATCCAATAAGTTGGCTTGTTTGAAATGAATTCTGTAACTTTGTAGCACTAGGATAATTGAATTTGTATCCAACCCCCCCTACTATATGATACGAAAGATAGTGATCACAATCGGCTTCATCCTAACCATAGGATTCGCGGCCACGGCACAGCAAGTTGCTCTCAAGCACAACTTAGCTTATGATGCCATCCTTACGCCCAACCTCTCACTAGAGTTTGCGATGGGCAAGAAGCTTACTTTAGACACCCAAGTTGGGTGGAACTCATTCATCTTCAACCTAGATGTAGATGATCCAAACTATAGCGAGACCAAGTGGGCTCACTGGATGGCTCAGCCTGAGCTTCGCTATTGGTTTTGCGATGTCTTCAATGGCTGGTTCCTCGGTCTGCACGGACATGTAGGACAGATGAACGTGAGTGGTATAGACATCCCCTTCGTCCTAGAGAACGAGGACTCTATCATGAAGGATCACCGCTACCAGGGGTGGTTCTATGGTGGAGGTCTTAGCGTAGGCTACCAGTGGGTACTCTCGTCACGCTCTTCTCTCGAATTCTCGCTCGGCGCAGGTTATGCTCGCATAGACTACGACAAGTTCCCCTGTCAGCGCTGTGGTACGAAAATCGATGAGGGCAATGCTAACTATGTGGGACCTACGAAAGCAACGATCTCGTACGTCTTCTTCCTTAAGTAATCGTTAGTAGCACATCTAATAACACAGACACAAGATTATGAATATCAAGATATCCCGCTTACTCATACTCCTCACGATGCTACTAGGGACTATCGGAGGAACTCTATCTGCCCAGCAATTCTCCAAAGCGGAGGAGACTCAGACGATCGCACTATTAGCAGACCACTGCACGATCACACGAGATGTGGATCGCAATATGCTGTGCATCAACTTAGATGCAACTCCCTATGCCAATGTTCGTTCACAGCAGCTCATTCGCATTACTCCTGTCTATATCTCTGCAGACAGAAGCAAGTCTCTGAGACTACCCAAGATCTATGTGGCTGGCAATTCTCGCTACAAGGTCCTCAAGCGTCAGCATGATCTCTACAATAGTGATCCACTAGTTAAGGAGATCTACTCACGGCCCGAGGGGTCTGTCTATGCACGAGGTGTCAAGGAACTCCCTCACATGGTCTATGAGCGCCCCTTCGAGAGCTGGATGTCTCGCGGACATATGGAGCTAGAGATAGAGACCTATAGCTGTGGTAACTGTCCTAAGGATACGTCTGTGGCTCAAGGTGATCCACAGTCCATGCCAGCCTTTGGCCCTGAAGACTACAAGTACAACTATATAGAGCCAGCGGCTACGGCCTTCAAGGAGTATGCTGAGAGCTTTGATGCGAATATCCAGTTCGTTGTAGACAAGCACGACCTTCGCAAGGACTTCAAAAACAACGCTGCTGAGCTAGCACGTCTCGATGAGTTCGTAAAGAAAGCCACCAAGATCGAGGGTGCTGAGCTACACACTGTCTATATCTATGGTTACGCATCTCCCGAGGCTCCCTTTGACTACAACTTAGCACTCTCCGATCGTCGTACCAAGACTCTCTACAACTATGTCAAGAGCTCTCACAAGGCACTCTTCAATAAGGTCGAAGTAGTTGCCGAGGGTAAGGGTGAGGATTGGGATGGTCTACGCAAGCTCGTAGATGCTAGCAATATGTCAGAGCGTCAGACGATCCTCGACATTATCGATAAGTACGACACTGATACGCAGCGTGAGGCTGATATCAAGGCTCTCAATGGTGGCAAGGTCTATCGTGACCTCCTAGACAACTACTATCCTAAGCTTCGTCATACTACCTTTACGATGAGCTATCGCGTACGTCCCTTTGAGGTCTCTGAACTGGCACATATCTACTCAACCAATGCTAAGCTGCTAAGTCTCAGTGAGCTCTACACGCTAGCCAATCAAAAGGTCGCTAGAGGTGAAAATCCCGTAGCTATCTATCGCACAGCTTATGAGCAGAACCCTAATGATGTGGTTGCTAAGCTCAACTATGCTAATGCACTCCTTGAGTATGACAAGAATGCTAGGGAAGCATACAGCGTCCTCGCTACCATTCAGTCTGACAGTCGTGCCAAGCTACCCACAGCTATCGCACTCGATATGATGGGACGCAAGGCTGAGGCTGAGGAGCTCTACTTCAAGCTATAATAGTTGACAGACGATACTTGTCCCTGAGCTGACAGTATCGTACGGATGAAACACCTCCGTCTGGACGACTTCGGTCATCTAGACGGAGGTTCTTTTTTTTTTCTACTTCATTCGAGAATCCTTGCGGCACCTTGGTCTATAAGCCTTAGAGATGATTCTTGCTCCTTGGGGCTATGGCACAGCTAATGCGAAAAGAGTATCTTTGCATTAGTAGAGACTATGGTCTCATGGATTTAATTAACATACTAAGAAGATGACACAGATAGCAAGATGGATTACAGCACTCACCCTAACGCTACTACTAGCTGGGTGTGGCGTCGTACCTATCACGGGACGACAACAACTCAATCTCGTGTCGGACGCTGAGATATCGGCGGCTAGCGCACAACAGTATAAACAGTTTATCCGCAAGGCGAACGTGGACAATAGCTCACCCCAAGGACAGCAGACACTTCGTGTAGCGCAGCGCATAGCGCAGGCGACAGACAACTATCTGCGCAACAACGGCTACGAACAGATAGCGCAGGCGACACAGTGGGAGTTTAACTTCGTTCGTGATCGTCAGGTCAACGCTTTCTGTATGCCTGGGGGCAAGATTGTCGTCTATAGTGGTTTGCTCCAGGCGACACGACCTACTGACGATGAGCTGGCAGCGGTCATAGCACACGAGGTCTCTCACGCTGTGGCTAAGCATGCTAATGAGCGCATCAGTCGTGAGATGCTTACGCAGCTAGGCGGACAGGTCTTGACGGGAATGGTCGGCTCTCAGAGTGCTGCTCTAGGGGGCGTCCTGCAGCAGGTCTATCCGATCGGTTCGCAGCTCTTGGTCTCGCTCCCTTATGGTCGCAAGCAGGAGTATGAGGCGGACAAGATAGGCATGGTCTTTATGGCTATGGCGGGCTACGATCCCGCAGCAGCTGTGACGCTCTGGCAGAAGATGGCGCAGCAGGGAAAGAAATCGCCAGAGTTCCTCAGCACGCACCCGAGTGATCAGAATCGTATCCGAGCTATTCAGGAATTCCTCCCCGAGGCGCGACAGTATTATCGTGGTTCTGGCGTTATGTCTCAAGGTCCTAAGCGCTCGATTAAATCGCTTGACAAGAGTATAAGTCAAAATCGTCGTCAATCCTCTAGTCAATTGAGAGATAGTGGTAGCTCTTCGTCTGCTAAGCAGCAAGAGGGAGGAGGCTTTCACTACGAGCCTGTCAGTCGCTAATGAGCGTGTGGGAGCGAGGCTTTGTCCACTACTATTATGGTACGGGCAAAGGGAAGAGCACTGCAGCTATGGGACTAGTCATGCGTACGCTCGGTCATAGCGGGCGGGTCTACATAGGGCAGTTTATCAAGACGATGCGCTACGGTGATATACTCTTTCTGGAGCAGCATACGAAGCCGGAGGAGTGTACCATCGAGCTCTACGGATCGATGTATGGCGGTACGGGCTGTCTGATCGATCACAAGGCGAGTGCTGAGGATGTGCAGGCTGCCGAGCAGGGACTGGCACGGGCTGTCGAGCAGATGTGCTCGGGGCTCTATGATCTAGTCATTTGGGACGAGGTCTCTATGGCTGTCGGCTTAGGATTGCTCAAAGTAGCAAAGCTCATCGATGCAATAAAAAAACGCCCTGATGAGTGCGAATTGGTACTCACGGGGCGACACTATTGTGAAGAGCTACTCCCACATTGCCAGCTTGTCACTAACTTTGCAGAGGTCAAGCATTATTACCACGACGGAGTCTTATCGCGTCCTGGGATCGAGCATTGACCCACTTAGCTTTTAATTCTTATGATACGTATCACACAATACATTTTACCGCTCATCTTCGGCTTCTTGCTATTCTCCTGCAATAAGGATCAGCAAAGCCAAAAGACCGCTCAAGAGGAGCAGGCGACACCTCGTGTGGCTACCCCCTTTGAAGCGGATAGCGCTTACAACTTTGTGGCCAAGCAGGTCGCCTTCGGACCTCGTATCCCAGGCTCCTCGGGGCATACAGCTTGTCTCGCCTGGATGAAAGAGCGACTAACGCAGTATGGCGCGACGGTCGTGGAGCAGAGCTTTGAGGCGACAGCGCATGACGGCACGAGGCTCCCGCTGACCAACCTGATTGCTTCGTACAATCCCTCTGCTTCGCAGCGTATCCTCCTCATGGCGCATTGGGACACACGCCCCTGGGCAGACAAAGATCCTAACGCCGCTAACCATACGCAGCCGATCCTTGGTGCTGATGATGGAGGCAGTGGTGTAGGCGTCCTACTTGAGGTGGCTCGTCTGCTAGGTGGTGTCGCACCGCTTCAGACGATCGGCGTGGATATCGTGCTTTTCGACGGAGAGGACTATGGAGCTTACTCCAACGAGGAGAGCTGGTGTCTAGGCTCTACCTACTGGAGCAAGAATCCGCACGTGGCTGGATATCAAGCGATGGGCGGCATCTTACTAGATATGGTAGGCGGACGTGATGCAACCTTCTACTGGGAGTACTTCTCCAAGAGCTACGCACCGCAACTTCTTACGAAGGTGTGGAGCAAAGCGGCCGAGCTAGGCTACGGATCTTATTTCCACCAAGCTGACGGTGGGGGATTGACCGACGATCATGTGCCTGTAATTCGCAATCTTGGCATCCCCTGCATTGACATCGTCAATTACGATCCACGCAGCGAAGAGGGCTTTGCACCCTATTGGCACACACTACAAGATAATATGAGCAACATCTCGGCAGAGACGCTAGGAGCTGTCGGGCATACCGTCATGGCGGTGCTCAAAGACCTAGATGTTCACTGATTAGCTTGATCAACTTATGACTATAGACGAACGACAAGAGGAGCTTATCTCACAATTTGAACTGGTAGACGACTGGATGGATCGCTACCAAATGATCATCGACCTGGGCGACCAGCTGGAGCCAGTCGATGATACGGAGCATACGAGCGAAAACCTCATCGACGGCTGTCAGAGCCGGGTGTGGATTATCATCTCTCCTCAGGAGGATGGTACACTACACCTCAAGGCCGATAGCGATGCGCTTATCACAAAGGGCATCGCCGCCATGCTCCTCTACTGTTACAACGATCAGCCTGCACAGGCTATCGTAGAGACACCCCTCTACTTCATAGACCGACTGGGACTCCAGTCACATCTCTCACCGACACGGAGCAACGGGCTTCAGTCGATGTACGAGACCATCAGACGACGTGCTCAGGAGTTTCTGAGCCACTAAGAGATAGATTATGACTCCTTTTAGACAGATTGATGTAGCCGACCGCTCCACAGTCTTTCCTTATATATATTATGGTGCAGAGCCGATCTGCGATATCTCCTTTGCCAATCTTTATGGCTGGGCGGTACAATATGAGACTTCGTGGGCTATCGGCGGTACGCAGACACTGGTGATCCGCTTTCGTTCACCACGGCGAGACCACCCCGTCTACCTCTGCCCCTTCTGTCGTGACGACAACTCGTGGACGACGACTATCAAGGAACTCATGGAGATCTCCGAGCGGGAAGCTTATCCACTCGTCTTCATGGGCGTGACTTCGAGTTGCAAAGAGCGACTGGAGAAGCTCTTCCCTGATGAGTTCGTCCATATCCAAGATGACGACTACATAGACTACGTCTATCTCAGAGACAAGCTCGCACGGCTCAATGGCAAGAAGCTTCAGTCGAAGCGCAATCACATCAACCGCTTCGAAGCGACCTACCCCGACTACCGCTACCTACCCATCACCACAGACGAACTAGAGCGTGTGGCACACTTTGCCGATGAGTGGCTGGCGCATGCCGAGGCTACTGGTGAGCCTGATCCCAGCTTGCGTATGGAGCGAAAGGTCATACAGCGCCTCCTCGACAACTACGAGGCGCTAGAAATGCGTGGCGGTATGATCGAGATCGGTGGCGAGATCGTTGCTTTTACCCTTGGCTCACCCATTACGGAGGACACCTTCGACGTGCATATTGAGAAGGCGCGCACCGACATCGACGGAGCCTATACGATCATCAATCGTGAGTTCGCACGCAGCATCCCTGAGCAGTACACCTATGTCAATAGGGAGGAAGATCTCGGGCTGCCTGGCTTGCGTAAGGCAAAAGAGTCTTACCGTCCTGAGGTACGCCTCGTGAAGCACACCTGTGTATGGCGTCGCCCAGAGTGGGCTGGTGAGCTGGAACCTTAAGTATGAGACTAAAGGCTGAGCAGCAACGACTCTACGAAGAGATCTGGCGCACCACTTTTGGGGATAGCGATGACTTCATCGCGCTCTACAGTCGCACTACCTTTGACCCACGTCGTACCCATCTGCTGACAGCTCTAGACCAGAGCCGTGCACTCAGTCATGTGCAGTACCTCCCTTATCTGATGCGTTACCGCGACCAGTGGTGGCGCACTGGCTACATATCGGGAGCAGCTACCGAGAGTGACCAGCGAGGTAAGGGGCTTGTACAGCTCCTCATGCGAGCGAGCCACCTGCAGATGTGGCAGGAGGATTGTCTCTGCGCCTTCCTCATACCTGCCGAGGAGTGGCTCTACCAGTTCTATCGCAAGATGGGCTACGCCACGCTCTATGGCAAGCGAAGCACACCCACATTGCAAGGGGAACCAACCGACTTACCTTCTGGTGAAGCTTGGCAGCACTACCATTATTGGCAAGCAACACTCGCTGAGCAACACCCTACGGTCGCACATAGTTATCATCAGTGGCGCACGCTCCTAGAGAGCTTAGCACTCGAGGACGGAGGCATCGGCACGATCGGAGAGAGGACCTACTACTATTATAGAGATGCCGAGGGAAAGTTGCAAAGCGTCCTCGCCATACTTCCAGCGGAAGAGCCTGTCGACGGCTCCTTTGACCTATCTGCTCCCTTTGGTATGCTGCGTCCACTGCGCATCGCTGAGCTACTGACGTGGGCTGCTGAGCAAGGCTTGCTAGAAGAGGATCAGCTCCTCCCCGCTGCGCTCTATCACGATGAGCAGCGCATCGTCTTCGACCTACTCGATGAGCAAATCCCAGTGAACAGCGGTCGCTACTGTGTCTTGCGCCACCGTCGCCAGCTACTCTTCGCACCACGTCCTATCGACCGGCTCATCAAGCCTTTTACACCCGATCAGCTCCTCGCAGCGTTACCTCCCCTCCAGCATACGTTGGTCTACGCTATGATGGAGTGATCAATCTATTCCCGAGATAAAAGCCTTTAGCGAGAGACCTGCTGAGAGCGACTTTGTAGCTGTCCCGCAGACTGTCGCGCTATAGATGGGTTGGTCTGGGACGGATTGGTGCGGAGAGGCGAGCCACTCCCTGTACCGAGTGGTTGTGTCTGAGGCTTACCCTGCTTGTCGTCTTGACCCTGCTCCTGCTCCTTGGGCGGAGCACCGATCTCAATCTCTTCGCCACGCTCTCGCGCCAGTCGCTCCTCCTCACGAGAGGGGAGCCCCATGATCTTACGCTCGCGATCTGTCGGGTTCCAGCGCTTGCCGTATCGCTCCCGCATACGCTGAGCATACTCGACGTTGAGATCTCGCTTTTGCCTCTCTGACTTAGTACGATCATCGCCTCCCTCCGCTTGCTTATCGCCTTCCAACTCTTTGGGGCGTTGCTCTGCTAGGGGCGTACCATCGTATGCCCACGTTTGCTCCGTGGCAAAGCGCGCCTGTACATTCACCGTCTGAGGTAGATAGCGCACAGGCTCAGGAGGAGTCGCGGGGTAGACGCCCCCATCCCAAGTGCCATTGCCATTAAGGTCCACATAAAGCTTGAGGAAGTAAGCGCCAGGAGCCAGCTCCGTAAAGGTCACTAAGCCCGCACTATCGGGCTGAGCAGTCGCCAGTATCTCCTCCTTACTACTGAGTAGGTATACGTAGAGCGGACTATCCGTAGGGTGTCCCGTGAGCGTGACAGCGAGAGAGCCTAGCTCGGTCTCAGAGGCGATCTTGAGATCCTTCTGTGCTGATGCACTGACACCGCCATAGAGCCCCGTTATGGCAGCGGTATCTACCGTGAGCCGATAAGTAGTGCCAGGCTCTTTGGCAAAGTCTACCAACCATCGGCAGCGTCGTATGCTGTCAGGTCGCAACTGGCAAGAGATAGGTTGTGGTACCGAATCGACCAACTTAGCGAGCTGTACCAGTGTCGTGTCAATGCCTAGGATCGGCACATCGTAGCTAATCCAAAGGGAGTCACGGGTCGTCTCTTTGTTGATATTATCGAGCGAAAGGAGCGTGACAGCTCTTAGGTCATTCTTTGGATCTGCTAGAGTCGTGGAGTCACCCGTCAGAGTAAGGCTGTCGGTAGCCGTCTGAGGCGCTGCGATCTTCGGTTGCTTCTTTGGCTTAGCGTTAGTCTTAGCCTTTGCCTTGGCAGCTTGCGCTCTAGGCGCTTGTAGCGTCATTGTGTCCAGCACATTGATCGGATTACCTATCGAGTCAGTCGTAGGATAGGCAAAAGCCACCACGACTGAGTCTCTCGCTAGCGAATCGTGAGGCGAGAGCCAGTAGACGAGACTCTTACGATCTGTCGAGAGGTCTGGATAGTAGCTCGTGTCGGTCGTCAGGTAGTCTGGCGAGAGGATCGTAAGCTGTGGCAACGTATCAATAGGCTCTGTAAAGGTCGCCACAAGCGACATCGAGTCTCGTCTCGTAAGTCGCTCGAGACGGATGAAATTCGTCTTCGGGCGTGTCAAGAGGAGCACCAGATCGTTGGGGAGGTACACATAAGGCGAGACGCTGTCTGTCGCTGTCGTAGGAGCTTCCTCCTTGGTGAGTTCACCATCTGCAGACGCTCCAAGCGAGTCAGCTGTACTGGGCAGTGAGTCAGGCGCATTCCCAAGCGAATCAGCCATATTCCCAAGCGAGTCCACCTTTGTCTCCTTGGCGGGAATAAGAGCCGAGCGGTGTACCACCTCGGTACGGAAGCTGTCGGTCGTGATCGCAAAGCTCTCGTTCGGAGCGTTGTAGCTATAGCTACGATCCATATCAACGAGTGCGATGGCGTAGTAAGCACCATCTCGTACATTTTGTAGGGTAAAGTGCCCCTGGTCGTCCGTATAGGTCATACGAGTCATAGGACGGTCTAGCGTGTCCGCAGGAAGCGGTGTAGCGTAGATACCCGCCAGGACACGAGGCACTGGCTGTAGCGTGTAGGCGTCAAGCACCAGCCCCGCCACCTGCATCGTGTCTAGGTAGTCGCCCGTACTAAAGGCATAGACATACTGCTCGATGTAGTTACCCTCGTTGTAGTCCTTGATCGCACGATTGAAGTTGATCGTGTAGGTCGTGTTAGCAATGAGGCTATCTTGGTAAGTGATGATCAGCTGCTTCTGATTGACCAAAGCCTTCGGCGGAATGCGTTGTGGTGGCGAATAGATTATCTTATCCTCGCCTCGCTCCAGCTGTATGTACTCATCGAAGGTGATACGCACACGAGACGTAGAGACGTTGGTACTACTCATCTCAGGCGTGCAACGCACTATCCGAGGCGGGGTCATATCGTAAGGCCCACCCTCTGGCGAAGATTGCTTAGCACACCCTACAGCACCTAGTATTAGGAGCAGGAATGTGACTAAAAGCGTGGAGAGCTGCTGGTGCGAATGAGACATATACGGTGGTACCTATAGAGCTTTAGATAGTACCCTCACGAAGCAGTTGAGGTGTATCGCCCGTGCAGTCAATGATCGCACCATGACCGCCAGGAGCCACGCCCCCATCGATGATCAGATCTACCTGATGTCCATAGTACTCCTCGATGAGCTCAGGATCGGTCAGGTAGTTTGTGTCGTAGTCCTCTGGTAGGTCTGGCAGTGAACCCGTCAGTAGCGGAGCCTCCAGCTCCTCCAGTATGATACGCGTCACAGGATGCTTGCATAGTTGCACCCCCACCTCCTTACGTTGGCGAAAAGGTGCCGGTAGCGTTGTCGTCGGAGGCAATATATAGGTGGCCGGCTCGTACTCGCCCGACTTCATTAGGGCAAAAATGTCATCCCCTAGCTTAGCATACTGAGCCACCTCGCCTAGGTCTTGACACATGATCGCCAGTGTGTGACGCTTGCTGTCTACCCCTTTGATCTGACACACCTGCTCCACGGCACGCTTCTTCAGTGCCGAGCAACCAAGCGCATAGCCTACACCTGTAGGATAGATAATGACTCCGCCACTCTCCAGGCATTGGATCACCTCACGCACCACAGCGTAGTCGGGCGTGTCAGCGTAGATCTTCGTTAGCATAGTGTATTAGAGTGCATAGAGGTAAGCGATCTCCTCCGCCCATAGCTCAGGCACAGGCGTCTCCAGGACGATCGGGATGTTGTCTAGATGTGGGTCGTCCATCAGCATTTTGAAAAGGTCAGTCCCCATAAATCCTTTGCCAATAGACTCGTGACGATCCACGCGGGTGCCCAAGTCCTTCTTACTATCATTCAGATGGATAGCACAGAGCTTGTCGTAGCCGATGATGTCATCGAAGGCTTGCCACATAGCCGTATAGCCATCGGCCGTACGTATCTCATAGCCTGCCGCCAGTGTGTGCGCTGTATCGATGCAGACGCCCACACGGCTGGCATCGTCAATGAGCGAAATGATGTAGGCGAGCTGCTCGAAGGTGTAGCCCACGTTTGTCCCTTGACCTGCCACATTCTCTAGGACCAGCTTGACCCCCTCCGACTCAGCCAGCACGGCATTCATCTCAGCAGCTATGTACTCCATACACTGCTCCTCAGAGATCTCCTTGAGGTGGCTCCCTGGGTGGAAGTTGAGCAAGCTCAGTCCCAGTTGCTCGCAGCGGTGCATCTCATCGATCATCGCACGGCGACTACGCTGACGCTTGGTAGCATCCGCATTCCCTATATTATATAGGTAGCTCGCGTGGGGGAGGATATGCTCCCGCTGTATGCCCACCTGGTCACAGTTTGCGATAAACGCATCAATCTGCTCCTCCGTGTATGGCTTAGCCTGCCACTGACGCTGATTCTTAAGGAAGAAAGCGAAGGCACGTGCGCCCAGTTCGCCAGCACGTAGCGGAGCCTCCTCCACACCACCAGCAGCGCTCACATGCGCTCCGATATATTTATTAGGATGTTTGGTATAGCTCATTGTGAAAAAGGTTAGTTGTACAAGCCTAACTCTCGCAAAGATACAGAAAAAGCAGCGAGCTATCCTCTTCTCCCGATGGGGTAGCTTAGACTTCGTAAATCCCCAAAAGAAAAATAGCTCCCTGCGCACTGCAAGAAGCTATTCAAAGTGACCAGTCACTTGTGACCTCGGAGGGGCTCGAACCCTCGACCCACTGATTAAGAGTCAGTTGCTCTACCAACTGAGCTACGAAGTCAATCCTCATTCAGGCGAGTCATCAGCGACTTCCTTCCTGAACTGTGATGCAAAGGTACAACTTTTTCTGAACAATGCAAGCGTTTGCGCCACTTTTTTTTGCCTCAATCTGAAATTTCTTCCGAATCTTCTGCTCTCACACTTGAGTCTGAAGCTCTATCTTGCATAGATATAGACTGTTAAGACGATTCGGATCGTTTGAGAGTATTCTATCCAGTTTCACCGCAAAAATGCATTTTAGTGTATGTGACGTCTGTCTGTAGCTGGCAAACGTCCCAACAATCCACAAAGAAGAGCGTCACAGCGAGCCCTACGACCCCTCCCAGCAACTATGACAGGAGCCCTCCCATGAAGCTTGAGCTAGGACGCTTAGTGCGACTAGTGCCACTAGAAACACTAGAGCCACTAGAAACTAGCCTCTAATCTCTAACTTCTACCCCCTAACCTCTGAGAGGATCTTTCGGTAGAATTGTAGTACCGAGGAGGCGGTGCGTAGGTTGTACGGCTTGAGTGGCTGTGTGAGTGTCAGCCCCTCGAGTGTGCGACAGCGACTGAGTGCGACATATCCTTGTCCAGGGGCGAAGAAGCGACTCGGGTCTACTACGATTTGGTCGCACGTTTGCCCCTGCGCTTTGTGTACGGTGATGGAGTAAGCGACGATGAGTGGCAGCTGCGTGTAGGAGCCGGTCTGTCGCTCGACGATCTCTCCCTTCTCCTCGTCGTAGTCGTAGTCCACCTGCGACCAGGTGTGTGGCGTGACGATGATAGTCTCGCCATCGGGCGTTTTCACCTTGGCATAAGGCTCTGTGATGTCGCCGATAGTCCCGCCGACGAGCTTCGTGATGACGCCCGTCGTGCCATTGACCCACGCTCCATCGGGGTGGTTGCTCACGAGCATCACCTGAGTACCCACCTTGAGCGAAAACTCTTCGGGCACGGGTAGCGCAGAGGCGGGGATCTTGCCCTTGAGCTTACCCCGGAAGGTCACCTCCTTGGCATCAAGCTGGGCGCAGCGAGACTGGTTGTACGCCTCCACATTGGCTCTGTGAGAGAAGAGTAGCACCGCATGCTGGTCGCTCTGGAGTAGCTCCTCCTGCCACTGTGGGGAGACGCGACTGTTGAGCAGGGCGACCGTGTCATCGCTGACACGTCCTAGGCGGATCTCCTCAAGTGCGGAGACAAAGTGCTGGTCGCTCTGGCGATACATGCGACGTAGGACTATGGAGATGGGCGCCAGCGTTGCGTAGGCGTGTGCCTCAAAGAAGTAAAAGCCGTCGCTCTCAGGATAAGCGCGCTGCATCTCCTCCTGGTCGGAGGCTGTCGTGACAGGCGGTAGCTGAAAAGGGTCGCCCACCATGAGGAGCTGCACACCCCCAAAGGGCACCCGGCTGTGCCTCACACTGCGCAGGATACGATCCATAGCATCGAGCAGGTCGCATCGCACCATCGATATCTCGTCGATGATGATCAGGTCGAGCTGACGGATGAGCTCCCGCTTGTCCTTGCGGTAGCGGCGTGTGATGGCGGAGGTATGGTTGGGATCTGTCAGCGGTGCTAGTGGTAGCCGGAAGAAGCTGTGGATCGTCTGCCCACGAATGTTGAGCGCAGCCAGCCCCGTCGGGGCTAGCTTGACAAACTTCTTGTGAGTCACCTCGCAGTAGTGCTGCAGGAAGTAGGACTTGCCCGTTCCCGCACTACCCGTCAGGAAGAGACTCATAGAGGTCTGCTCGAGGCATTGCAGGGCAGACATCTGCTCCGCATTGTTCTGATCGAAAGCTTCTGGGATAACGAGCATACCGCCACCTACTCCTCGTAAAGCGTTGGGTCCTCTAGCCCGTTTGCCACAAAAGCGTCGTGACGCTCCCGACAGGTGCCACAGCGTCCGCAGTGCCGCTCGCCCCCCTGATAGCAACTATAAGTTTTTCCGTAAGGCACGCCAAGATGAGTGCCTCGAGCTACGATCTCAGCTTTCGTGAGGGTCGTGTAGGGCGCCACTAGCTTGACCCCATTGCTGGTGCCAGCCGTGATTGCCTCGCCCATAGGTGTGACAAAACTCTCCCGACAGTCTGGGTAGATAGCATGATCTCCAAAGTGGTTGGCTATGAGTACCTGCTGCAAGTCTCGGCTCTCCGCCAGTCCTGCGAGGACGCTCAGCATAATACCATTGCGAAAGGGTACCACCGTCGAGCGCATATTTTCCTCCGAATAGTCCCCGAGCTGCATCTCGCCACCCGAGAGGAGGAGGTCACTGCGAAAGTACTCCTCGATGAAGGCGAGTGGGATGATTAGGTAGGGTATCTCTAGCTCACGGCAGATAGCCTCAGCAGCTGCTAGCTCACGGGCATTGTGCTTGGAGCCGTAGTCGAAGCCCACAGCACAAGCCACCTCCTCACGATACTCGTAGAGGAGCGTCGTGCTATCCACGCCGCCTGAGAGTGCGATCAGCGAATTGCGCATTACAGCTGTCTTAGTAAGAGCGAGCGATGATGACCCTGCACTTAGAGGGGCGACCAGTCACCATACAGCGACCAGGCTCCGAGGGGATGTCACGTGGTATGCAGCGGATCGTTGCCTTGGTCTCCTCCTTGATACGTGCCTCCGTCTCGGCTGTGCCGTCCCAGTGGCAGAGGAAGAAGCCGCCGTCCTCGATGCGCTCCTTGAATTCATCGTAGCTGTCGCATACGTAGGTGCGATCCTTGAGCGACTGGAGCGAGCGGTTGTAAAGATTGCTCTGGATCTCCTCGAGTAGCTGCTCAATATGTGCAGAGATGCCCTCTAGGGGTAGCGTCTCCTTGGTGAGCGTGTCACGACGAGCCACCTCGACGGTGCCATGCTCCAGGTCGCGCATACCGAGAGCGAGACGTACGGGGACACCCTTCATCTCATACTCAGCAAACTTCCACCCCGGCTTCTTATTGTCATTGTCATCGATCTGAACCGATACGCCATGCTGACGTAGCTCGCTGACGATCTTGTCGGCTGTCTCGTGGATACGCTGCAGTTCTTCTTCGCTCTTGTAGATCGGCACGATGACCACCTGGATAGGTGCAATGCGTGGCGGTAGAACCAGCCCGTTGTCGTCGCTGTGTGCCATAATGAGTGCACCGACGAGACGTGTGGACACGCCCCACGAGGTAGCCCAGACGTAGTCACGATTGCCCTCCTTATCGAGGAAGGTGACGTCAAACGCCTTAGCGAAGTTTTGCCCTAGGAAGTGCGAAGTACCAGACTGCAAAGCTTTGCCGTCCTGCATCATAGCCTCGATGGTGTAGGTGTCGATAGCACCGGCGAAGCGCTCGGTCTCGCTCTTGACCCCAACGATGACCGGTAGCGCCAGCATCTCACGGGCGAAGTCTTCATAGACACCGATCATCTTGCGCGCCTCAGCGACCGCTTCCTCTTGAGTGGCATGTGCCGTGTGCCCCTCCTGCCAGAGGAACTCAGCCGTGCGGAGGAAGAGACGCGTACGCATCTCCCAGCGCACCACGTTGGCCCACTGATTACAGAGCAGTGGCAGGTCACGGTAGCTCTGGATCCAGTTCTTGTAGGTACTCCAGATGATCGTCTCACTTGTCGGACGAACGATCAGCTCCTCCTCGAGCTTAGCGTTGGGGTCCACCTCTACGCCATCGCCCGCCTCGTTGGTACGCAGTCTGTAGTGCGTCACGACGGCACACTCCTTGGCAAAGCCCTCGACATGCTCCGCCTCGCGGCTGAGGTAGCTCTTAGGGATAAAGAGTGGGAAGTAAGCGTTGCTGTGTCCCGTCTCCTTAAATCGGCGATCGAGGTCTTGCTGCATCTTCTCCCAGATGCCGTAGCCGTAAGGCTTGATGACCATACAGCCGCGCACGGAGGAGTTCTCTGCCAGTCCAGCCTTTACAACGATATCTTGATACCACTGTGAGTAGTTTTCGTCACGTGGTGTGAGTTCTTTGATCTCTTTTTTAGCCATGATGCTAGTCTGTCTAAATTATTTGTTAGCAAAGGTACCGCTTTTCGCTAGAATTCACAATCAGAGACGGTTGACTAGATGCAAGCCACCCGAGTGACGATGTGCTCCGTCGGATCATGTGCGTCCATACACCTTGCTACTCGTCTGAATACGTTTGTATCGTGCTGAGCTTGTTATAGATACGAGTTCCAAAAATTGTCCCCCTCTTGGAACTAAAAAGTTCCAAGGGAGGAACCGTTTAGCCGAACAGCTGAAAGATAAAAGAAGGCCCCCTCGTCTTGTGATGAGGGGGGCTTAGTATTTTGTAGGGCTTCGATGCGAAGCTATCACGACTGCGAGATGAGTTGCTCTAGCTGGTCTACCCAGCGAGGCAGATTGTCGCCCTCTTGCTGTGGTGCATAGCGTGCTAGCTCGATTTCAGAGAGGAGGGTGAGCCACGCATTGACCTCTGCGTCCGCTACGCCCTGCTGCTTGAGTGCACTCGCTAGCTGCTGCCGTGTGAGACTGGAAGTGGCGAGCGCGTAGTGGTCTTGCAGATAGTGCGTTATGGTAGCGTAGAGTCGGGTTGTAGCCTCGGACTGCTGCCCCGCTTTGATCAGCTGGCGTATCGCCTGGATCTGCTGCTCCGCCATAGGCGTGGAGCGCTTCTTATGATAAGCGACATGGTCGGCACGGAGACGCTGACCGCTACGTATGACCCAATAGGCGACTCCGCCACCGATAAGCAGGAGCACGTAAAGGAGCCAGTAAGCCCATCCGGCACGACTCCAGGGGCGCCACACGATGGTCGGAGCGGGCGCATCGTAGGGGTAGGGCGTATATCGCTGTGAGCTGCTTGCCTCTCCAGCTTTGCCCACTTGTGGCACATCATTAGAGCCTTGCGCTACCTCTATACGGATAGGTGCTGTGGTGGCGGTGCGGTAGCTATTTGTAGCGGGGTCGAAGTAGGGGAGACTGACGGCAGGCATCGTCTGCTGTCCCGTGGCGTGCGGTATGATGGTGTATTCGTAGATGCGGTGTACCTCCGTATTGCCATTGCGCACCTCTTGATCGTCACGGATGAGTTGCGGCTCGTACACTTCAAATTTGTCGGACAAGCCTAGCTCTGGAGCTAAGAGTAGGGAGACATTGCCCCGTCCAGTGATCTCTAGTCGGTAGGTCATAGCGCGTCCCGTCTCGTAGGTCGGGTCGGGCGCGGAGAGGGTACCCTTGACCTGAAAGGAGCCGACCAACTGATCGAACCCCTCGGGAGCTCCCTCAGGGAGTGGTCGTACGGTCAACTTCAAGGGTTGCGAGTGCAACTTCTTATGAGCCGTTGCGACAGCTTTATTGGCAAAGAGATCCTCCTCGTTATCCACTTTCCGATTTACAGATACCTGGAAGTCATACTCAAAGGAGGGGATGACTAGCTCGCCACTATGCTGTGGGTAGGCGAGGATCTGCCAGATGAGTGCCTTGTACATAAGCCTGCCACCGACGCGCTCTGTGGTGAGGCTGGTGTGCTGTAGCGGGATCTCCTTGGTGACGAAGTCGGTCACCTCGGGTGGCTTGCGGTCTACACCGGCGAGGTTGCCATAGCGGGAGTAGAGGTAGAGCGATACGAGGACGGGCTGCTGTGTGTAGACCGACTGCGAGGAGACAACGGCACGCATATACATATCTCGGTCTGCTATCTGTAGCGTCTCGCCAGAGGCGATAGGCTGCTGCGTCAGCCCTTGCGCCTTGGAGACTTGTATGCGCTTGGATAGAGCCTTGAGGCTCTTCTGTCCGACCCGTAGCTGAGCAGCACTGATGGCGTAGCTACCCGCCTTGGTCGCTTGCAGCGTATAGGTGATAGTGGTGTACTCTTTGGATACGCCTCCGCTCATCTTATGTAGCACGTTGAGCTGGGGGCCGTAGAGCACCTTTAGCTCTGTGGCAATCTGAGGTGCGGTGAAAGCACCTAGCTCGTGCGCTCCTGCAGCACGATAAACTAACTGAAAGGTCTCTCCCTCGGCAACCTGCTGGGGTACGATCACCGTGAGCTGTGCTAAGCCTGCGAAGGCGATGGCACAGAGCCAGATGAGTGTCAGGAGGGTGCGTTGTATCGAAGTGCGTAGGCGTAGCATTACCAGTTCTTCTTGTTCTGATTCTTTTGCTGTGGCTGGCGCTGGTTGATGCGCTGGCGTGTGCGTTGCTCTTGCTGGCGATGCGCATCGAGGATACGGTCAGCCTGTGACTTGTCGAGGTCTGGCTCCTTACCTTGCGGCTGCTCTTGTGGCTGCTGGTCGGGAGGTGTCTGCGACGGATCGGACTGTGAGCCGCCACCACCTCCTCCGCCACCTTGCTGTGGGGGCTGCTTGTTGAGCTTGATCGCCAAGGCTAAGTTGTAGCGCGTCTCATCGTCGGTAGGGTTTCTGCGGAGCGACTCTTTGTAAGCCTCGATCGCTTTGTCATACTGCTGTGTGTCCATACAGCGGTTGCCCAAGTTGTGCCAGGCTAAGGCCTGCAAGCGTGGATCAGCCTTGCTGTCGCTCGCTATACGCTGCCACGTCTGCACGGCCGCGACCGTGTCGCCCGACATATAGAGGGCATCGCCCAGACCGAGTCGTGCGGGTGCGTAGGTCGAGTCACGAGCCACGGACGAGAGATAAGCGGCACGTGCTGACGGGTAGTTGCTCTGATTGTAGCTCTTGTTGCCCCGTCGTGCGTCTAGTCGTACGGTCTGCCCGACGAGTGTCAGGCTAGAGAGCAAGAGTAAGACAATATATAGAAGCTTACGCATCATGATGACCAAAGATTTGAATACGACTGAACAGGCGGCTCTTGCGGCGCATGATCCCATTGGCGAGCAGGAGCAAGAGGAGCGCAGCTAGCGTGGGGAGCGCATAGAGCTCCTCGATCTGCTCACCCTCGCCACTCAGGTTGGCTTGGGGCAATGTGCGGAGCTGGTTGACCAGCTGGTTGCTAATGGCGCGGGGACTGCTGCCGACGAAGCTCTGTCCGCCCGTGACATTGGCAATCTCTGCCGTGATCTCGGGGTTAGGCTTCGAGAGTACTGGCACGCCGAGCGAGTCGGTGAGGAGCGTTTCACCAAAGGGGATGTTGGCACCCTCGGGGAGTCCGATGGTTACGACGTAAGCCTTGATCCCTTGCTTCTTGAGTCGCTCGATGCCCTCTTTTAGTCCTCCCTCGTGATCCTCGCCATCGGTCAGGAGGATGACCGCTTTGCCAGCTCGAGAGGGCGCTGCGAGGGCTTGTGCGGAGCGCTCGAGTGCTTGTCCTAGATTGGTGCCTTGGTTGGAGACCATACCAGGCTGTATGTCTGCGAGGAAGGTGCGAGCCGTCGGCAAGTCGGGCGTCAGCGGCAGACGTATGTAAGCGCCTCCAGCGAAGACGACCATAGCTACTCGTGAACCCGCCAACTCCTGCATCGTATGAGTCACAATCTGCTTGGCAAAGCCGATGCGGTCGGGCTTGACGTCACGTGCCGCCATCGAGTTGGAGACATCGATGCAGAAGGCTAGGTCGACCCCGATCGTCTGCTGTGACGAGACGGGCGCATGGGTGTAGAGTTGCGGACGAGCCAGTGCCACGATGAGCAGAGCGATAGCGATAAGCTTGAGCGAGGCGCGCCACCAGTCCCGCTTGATAGAGCGGTCGGGCATGATCTGCCGTAGCATCTGAGGCGTGGCAAAACGCAGCTGCTGCTTGCGTTGCCGTCTCTGACCAACGATCATAACGAGTAGCAGGAGCGGTACGAGTAGCAGGAGCCACAGCAGGAGAGGATAGGCAAACTGTATCATGGATTAGCTCGCAGCAAGGTGGTTCGTAATAAGAAGGCGGCACCAAGTAGCACGATAGCGAGCAAAGCAAAGAGCATGTAGCGCTCTTCGTAGGCACTCACCGAGCGAGAGGTGAGACGAGACTTCTCGAGGGAGTCGATCTCCTTGTAGATCTCGTGCAGCTTCGTCTCGTCGGTCGCACGGTAGTACTTCCCGCCTGTCTGCTGGGCGATGTGTCTTAGCGTGCTTTCGTCAATCTGCACATCGGCCTCCACATATTCGGTGCCGAAAGCGGTCTGCACGGGAAACTTTGCGACGCCATTGGTTCCCGCTGCCACCGTGTAGATACGTATGCCGTACTGCTGTGCCAGCTCAGCGGCCATCGAGGGAGTTATGTCTCCCGCATTGTTTGACCCATCGGTCAGGAGGATGATCACTTTGCTCTTGTTGTCGCTCCCGCGGAGCGTATTGATAGCCGTCGCTAGCCCTAGTCCTATGGCGGTGCCGTCCTCCAGTTGACCTATTTCGGCGGTTTCGAGCATCTCCAGGATCACGTTGTGGTCTACCGTCAGCGGACAGAGCGTAAAGCTCTCTCCCGCGAAGACCACCAGACCTATGTTGTCATTCGGACGTGCAGCGATCATCTCGCTCGCTACACTACGCGCTGCTTCAAAGCGGTTAGGCTTTAAGTCTAGTGCCTGCATACTGCCACTGAGGTCTATAGCGAGGACCAGGTCGATGCCTTGTATCGATCGCTCCTCCCAGTGGTTGGAGTCTTGCGGGCGAGCTAAGGCTAAGATCATCGCTGCCAGAGCTAGTAGCTCTAGGGCAAAAGGTAAAGCCCGCAGATAGCTCCGCCATCCGCTCCCCTTAGGCAAAAGATGGTATGCCGAGAGCGAAAGCTGCGCTTGGTGACGCTTGTTGTAGCGTATGTAGAGCAGCACCAGTAGCGGTAGGAGTAGGAGCGCCCAGAACCACTCAGGATGAACCCATATCATAGCGACTTATCCTCCTTTCTGCTAGCTAGTTGATGCACTACCTCGTAGATGCTGGTTGCGTCTTCGGCTTGCCACGCACGCTCCGCCCAGGTGTCGGCAAAGCGCACCCACTCTGAGTGGATCACCCACTGCGCTAGCGCACTCTGAGAGACCTCGTGGGGAGTCCTTTGGAGTAGCTGAGCTAGTTCGCGAGCGGTCAATTCGTCTATCTCCAAGCCTAAGCCTTCGGTTAGATAGCTTCGCAAGGCGGTGATCAAGCCATCGTAGTAAGCTATCTGCTCCTCTTGCTGGTCAAAGGGTAGGGCACGCAGTGCTACAAGCCTCTGGTCGAAAGTCTCTAAAGCGGTCAGCGGTACCACGACCACCTCGGGCTCGGGTCGTGTGCGCTTGTAGTGTCGGTACCATAAGATGAGGAGTACCACTGCGACGATGCCCAGCACCACCCACGTTATGGGGGTCATGAGGACGAGGAGGATATACTCCCACCAGCGTAGCGAGACTGAAACAGGTGCTTTAATTGGGTTGTACTTGAGCGGTTGCGTCGTGTCCACCTCGGGCATCGTCACCTTGAGGTAGAGCGGCTTGGAGAAGTAGCTCTCCCCGCCCACCGTCACGCCAAAAGCAGGTAGCTCCGCCATACCCTCGGCAAACGAAGTGATGATCATCTCCGCATTCAGCTGCACCTCTGCCCCTTGGAGCGGTATCGTGTCGATCACCTCAAAGGAGATCATCTCCGCCTGCCCCATCTGCCGCTCTTGGGGTATCACGAGGAGCGTATTGTCGAGGTCATTCGTGCGGATAGTCATCTTGATCTGTGCATACTCGCCGATCTGAATCGCCGAGGGCGTCAGCTCAGTCTTGATGGCGATATCCTGTGCCGCTGCGAAGCTCCATAGACCTCCGCCGCCACAGATCAGTAGTATATATAATAGTAGACGATATCGCATAGTTCAGTTAGATGCGCTTGCGGAAGAGCTGCGAGAGGACGGGGATGATGTCTTCGCCAGTCTCGGCGATGGCGTGGTCAATGCCCGACTCACGCATCAGACGCTCCCACTCAGCGGCAAAGGTCATATAGCGGGCCGCATACTGCTCACGAAGACGTGCCGACGAGGTGTCTACGTAGCGACTGGCCCCCGTCTCCAAGTCACGTACGAGTGTCAAGCCCATAGCCGAGAGGTCGTAGTCACGTCTGTCCACGACTCGTATCGCCAGCAGGTCGTGTCTCCGAGCTGTGCGCTGGATCAGGGCGCGCTCCGCATCGGTCGGTGTCTCCGTGATGAAGTCACTCACGATAAAGGCTGAGCAGCGCTTCTTGACCACTCGTGAGAGCATCTCTAGGCTAGAGGAGATCTGCGTAGAGTGACGCTCGGGGCGGTAAGTCAGGATCTCGCTAATGAGCTGTAGCACATGCTTACGCCCCTGGCCTGCAGGGATGTAGCGCTCCACACGATCGGTGTAGAGCATTAGCCCGACACGGTCATTGTTGTGAATGCAGGCGAAAGCAATCGTTGCAGCGATCGTTGCCACCAGATCCCGTTTCGTCTCACTTGTAGAGCCGAAGTCTAGACTATGAGAGACATCGACGAGAAGCATAATAGTTAGCTCGCGCTCCTCCTCAAAGACCTTGACATGCGGCTGCGCATAGCGTGCCGTCACGTTCCAGTCAATGTCACGCACATCATCTCCTACGTAGTACTCCCGCACCTCGCTAAAAGCCATCCCTCGGCCCTTAAAGGCTGAGCGGTACTGCCCAGCCAAAATGTTTTGGCTGAGACCCCGAGCTTTGATTTCGATGCGTCTGACCTTACGTAAGAGATCTTGCATTTAGAGATTAGAGGTTAGAAGTTAGAGATTAGATTCTAGTGGTACTAGGAGCACTAGTGACACTAGGAGTACTAGTCTTTTTAGCCAATAGCCAACAGCCAATTAAGGTACCGGCACCACGTTGATGATTTCGTCGATTGCTTTGTCGGCACTCATACCGACAGCGTCGGCCTCATAGCTCATACCGAGACGATGACGCAGCACGTCGTGGCACACAGCACGCACATCTTCAGGGATCACATAGGCTCTCTGAGCGATGAAGGCGTATGCCCGTGCAGCTGCTGCTAGCGAGATCGACGCACGTGGCGAAGCGCCATAAGCGATCATCCCTTGTAGAGCGGGGACGCCCTCCGTCTGTCGTGTCGCCATCACTAGATCCACAATGTAGCGGAGTATCTTCTCATCGAGATAAACCTGCTGCACCGCTTTGCGAGCTGCTAAGATCTGCTGAGCTGTCGCCACAGGTTTTACCGTGGGTAGCTGACTAGCCAGATTCATCTCAATGATCTTCATCTCCTCCTCGTGCGAAGGGTAGTCCAGCACCACCTTGAGGAGGAAACGGTCTACCTGCGCCTCGGGCAGTCGGTAGGTACCCTCCTGCTCGATAGGGTTTTGCGTTGCCATCACAAGGAAAGGCGAGGGGAGCGGATAAGTCTCCTCGCCAAGCGTCACCTGTCGCTCTTGCATCGCCTCGAGGAGCGCACTCTGCACCTTGGCTGGAGCGCGGTTGATCTCATCAGCGAGGACAAAGTGAGCGAAGATAGGCCCCTTCTTGACCGAAAAGGACTCACTGCGCTGACTATAGATCAGCGTACCGATGAGGTCGGCTGGGAGTAGGTCGGGGGTAAACTGTATGCGGCTGTAGTCTGCATCGATGAGCTTAGCGAGCGTCGTGATAGCGAGCGTCTTAGCGAGCCCTGGCACACCCTCGAGGAGGATATGTCCGTCGGCTAGCAAACCGATCAAGAGCGACTCCACAAGATGCTCCTGCCCGATGATCGTGGTGTGCATACCCTCCTGCAGCTGGCGTATGAAGCCACTCTGCTGGGTGATATATGCTTGACGATTCTCTAGATCTGATACCTGCGTCATAGTTTCTACTGATTAATGCTACAAAAGTAACGATAATCTCCGAATGAACGTCCACCCAGTGTTCCAACCTCAACAAATATCTCATGTAGTGATATGTGGGGACGCTCTTGACGTGTAGCGATGATACGTGTAACCCTTTGTAGGAACGCACGGATAGTATCGAGTCGGAGGGCGTCCGTTGTCGAACAGGTCAAAACGAGTATTGACTCCGTAATCTTTGACACACCCCCATGCACAGGGTTACACGTCTTGCTTTAACGGGGACGGACGCTCAGATCGAGCGTCCCTACACAGGGTTACACGTCTTGCTTTAACGGGGACGGACGCACTATGACACGAGACTAGCTGTGACTGAATCCTGTAGGGACGCACGATCTGTGCGTCCGTTGTCGAACGATCTTGACGACGTTTCGCTTTGACGGGGACGGACGCACTATGACACGAGACTAGCCGTGACTGAATCCTGTAGGGACGCACGATCTGTGCGTCCGTCGTCGTCAAAGGTTACAGCGTCAAGTGTTGGATCAAATATTGCAGCGTTGTGATTTTAACGACAACGGACGCACAGATCGTGCGTCCCTACATGAGTCGTCTTGCCGTTCGACGATGGACATCATGACGTGTAACGATTGGTACTGACGCACGCGCCCACGACTCCTGTAGGGACGCACGATCTGTGCGTCCGTCCCCAAACCAGCGAAACGATGCTGTAACTTCCGTTCGACAACGAACGCCATCCCGCTAGACACTCACCGTGCGTCCCTACATACGTCGTCTTGCCGTTCGACAACGGACGTACGAATGGATCGGGGGCGGTCGTCACACGAAGCTAATCTCCACGTGGAGATTCTCGATTCTCTACGTGAAGAATAAAAAAATAGCCACGTGAGGATTTTCTATTTCCCCCGTCACGGCATCGGAAAAACAAGAAGCCCCCGAGATAATCCATATGGATGTACCTCGGGGGCTATCTCTATTGTTTAGGATCTCTTGCGACGCCCTATCCTATCAGCTAGTCATATACTAGCGGTGGGCAGTGTGTCGCCGAGCTTGTCTTCCTATTGATTACCAGTTAGCTATAAGCTCCTTATTAGCGAAGCGATCCTGAAGTGGGAACTCCCAGATGAACATCTTGTCCGTGTGAGACTTGTGCATATCTAGGCTCTTCTCGTGGAGAGCACCTGGCGCACCAGCTAGAGCTGGCTGTGCGGGCTTGCCACTACGATCGAGGTCGACCTGCCAGCGCTTGAGATCGGTCATACGGGTTCCCATACCGACCATCTCACGTGTACGCTCATTCATGACAGCCTGCTTGATCTGATCCTGTGTCGTAGCCTTAAGCTCATCACCTAGACCACGAGCCATACGGAAGTCTTGTAGGGTAGCCTTAGCACCAGCTACATCCCCACTCCAAGCCTCAGCCTCAGCCTTGATGAGCCAAGCCTCTGCTATGTCAAAGAGGTGTGTCGTATGAGCATAGCTAAAGAGGTGCTTAGAGCGATCCTGATCTAGGTCTGGATTACCTCTGAACTTAGAGACCATAATACCTCCAAGATCTTTGGTATCGTAAACGAATACCGTGACTCCGTTAGGACCTGAATTGCTAGAACCCTCGAACCAGTTCGTATAGCGCCAGTCCTTACCATCCTGAGGTACATCTGTATCGATAGGCTTGTTGTACAGGTCTAGTAGATACTGAGTAGGTAGCCATACAGGTACAGCTAGCTCTACATCACTACCATCGTTAAGAGCCTCCTTGAGGTAGCGGATACCATGTAGGATACCACCGACACGACCCACCTTCTTATTTGCGTAGGTCTTGATCATAATCTCCGTAGAGGTCTCGTACTTCCAGATGTTTTGAAGAGCAGTCTTGTCCTTAGGATTGTCCTGAGGAGCGACACCCTGTGTAGAGAGTGGGTAGTTGTCAATGAACTTCTCAACCTCGGCGATAGCATCATTATATCTGTGCATCTCAAGGAGTATGCGAGCGCGTATAGCGTAAGCATAGTCATCAACGAGATAGCAGGGGATGCCGTCCATCTGCAGATCATTGTAAGAAGCCTTGGTAGGTAGCGCCTTAGCAGCCTCAGCTAGCTCATTGAGGCACCACTCGTAGACCTCCTTCTGAGTCGAACGCGCCTTAGGCGTCTCCTTAAAGAGAGGGTCATACTTCTTCATCATGACGATACCTAGATCGCCACCATCGTTGGCATCATTGTAGCGCTTAGAGAAGCGTGTCATCAGACGATAGTGAGCCAGTGCACGGAAGGTGCGAGCCTCTGCTATATAGGTATCGATATTGATCTTATCCTCATCTGATAGATTCTTCATAAGCTCCTCATTTGCCTTAAACTCTTCAGTACGCATGATGAAGTAGTTGGCATCCTTGATGAGTGAGCTGTAAGAACCATAGTAAGCAGCGATCTCATCAGCATTACGTAGTAGCTGCTCGTCCCAGTCGTAGAACTTACCATTGGCACCATTGTCACGGAAGTTGACGACATTGTAGAGATCAGCCTGGTAGTCACCGATGACCAGATTGCCTGGAGCCTCAGATCCTCTGACCGTCTCAAACATAGCCTCACGTGTCCACTTGACATCCTGCATCGTCTTGAACTCGGTCTGCTCCTTGTTACCCTCGGGGATATACTCTACTTTACAAGCAGCGAGAGCAAGTAGCGATACAAGCAAGAGACCTAGGGTCTTGATATGTTGTTTCATACTATATTTTCTATTATAAGGTGATTAGATAGTCCTCGCTTAGAATGTGATCTGAAGACCTCCTACATACTGGCGGGTGTTAGGATAGCTATTCATAGCCATATTGTAACCAGCCTCTGGGTCAAATCCACTAAACTTAGTAAAGGTGAGTAGGTTACGTCCTGTCACATAAACACGAACACCTGAGATGACGCCGATCTTCTCAAACCACTGGCTAGGCAGTGCGTAAGAGAGACGTACGTTCTTCAAGCGAAGGAATGAAGCATTCTCCAAGAGACGAGAGTCGAAAGCGATCTGCTCACCAAACTTAGGAACGTCTGTATTCGTATTCTCTGGGGTCCAAGCGTCGAGGACCTTGCGGTTCTTGTTGTTGTCTAGGAAATCGCTGCTCATGTTCTCTGTAAAGTAGCGGTCATTATTCATAATCCACTTACCTACGTTGAATGCCCAGTCGATATCGAGTGCTAGACCCTTCCAGCTGGCTCCCATAGAGAAACCACCATTGAATGGAGCGCGGAGCTTCTTGCCAGAAGCACGAAGGAGCTTGTCCTCCTCGTAGTTCTCTGTGACACGATCCTCTGAGATGTTACCATTCTCATCGGGTACATACCAGCGCTGCTTACCAGTCTCGGGGTTGACACCAGCATACTCAGCAACGAGGAACTGCTCAGCCTCACCAGTCTTGTATACAAGTCCATAGCTCGGCATCTTGTACTCCTCTAGGTCATAGAATAGCTTGGTGATCTTCTCGTGGTTGTAGTTGAGTACGGCAGAAGCGTAAACGTTCCAATCACGTGTACGAACGATGTCGTAGCTAACCGTCAGGTCAATACCCGTATTGGTCATCGAGCCTACGTTCTCATAGCGAGAAGCAAAGCCAGAGATGTAAGGTAGAGGTACTGACATAAGCATGTCGTCCGTGATACGGTGATAAACGTTGGTCACCGTGTGCAGGCGATTATCGAAGGCATCGAAGTCTACACCCACGTTGAGGTTAGACTGCTTCTCCCAACCGAGGTTAGGATTACCAATCGAAGCTGCATAGAGACCGAAGATACCACTATAGTTCACACGACTGAGGTGTGGGTAGAATGCTAGCGTAGGGATAGAAGAGTTACCCGTCGTACCCCAGCTGGCACGTAGACGTAGCGTGTTGAGCCACTTGACGTGCTCTAGGTGTGCACGATAGATATCATAGGTAGCACCTACTGAGTAGAAGAGTGCTGTCTGATTGTCAGCACCAAATTGTGAAGAAGCATCACTACGTAGTGATAGGTCTAGGTGTAGGTAGTTGTCAAAAGAGTAGTTGACACGACCGAAGAAAGAGAGGTAGTTGTAACCACCCTTAGACTGATCAGGTAGCTCTAGATCCTCAGGCTGTGTACTACCAGAACCGAGGAGCATAAACTCTGGATGCTCTAGACCGTTAGCATAAGCAGCAATGATGTCTGAGCGGCTCTGTACCCACTCCTGACCGAGTAGGAAGGTGAGCTTGTGCTGGTCAGCAAAAGAGGTGCGGTACTCAGCTGTGTTGGTCCAGGTGAAGAGGTTTGTGAGACCACGACGCTCACTTCTCCAACCACGCTGATCGGTTCTCCAATAAGCACCTGGCAAGAGATGTCTAGAAGAGGTGCTGTGTGTCAAGTCAAGACCAGCTTGCGTCTTGATGATCAGACCCTGGATAGGCGTTAGCTCTGCATAACCTGCGATATTTGCCTGATAGCCGTTAGCAACGCTGCTGAGATACTCATCTCTAACATCCTGGAAGACTGCAGCTTCTCCAACCTGAGTTAGGTACCAATAGCGACGTAGCTCACCATTCTCATCATAAGGTGTGAAGTAGCGAGGCTGAACGAGAGCTCCAAACGGGCCCTCATTCACGTAAGAATTACCCTCAAAGCTAGAAGCATACTGTGTCGTATAGGCTCCGAAGAGGTTAGCACCTACCTTGAGCCAGTCCTTGACCTTTGAATCAACACTGACACGACCATTGTAGCGTGTGAAGCTGTTGCGACCACGAGTCAGACCCTCCTGTGAGAGTGTACCCATAGAGATGTAGTACTGCGTACGGTTGCTACCACCGCTGAAAGAGAGGTCAGCATTGTACGTAGGAGCCTTGCGTCCCATGAGGAAGTCTAGCCAGTCAAAGTTGTAATCTGCAGGATTATAGTCATCCACATCAAAGAGTGGAGTGAATGGCCATGCCTCCTTTTCGTTCTCGTTCTTAGCCTTTTCGTTGAGCTTCTTGAGGAGGTCAGTCTTGTCCTTAGCCTTTAGGTATCCATGATCAGCCTGATACTGGAGTAGCTCATCACCAGTCATCATGTCATCGTAAGGCTTCTTATTGATAAACTGAGAGACACCATACTGTGCATTGACAGTGATGTGTCCTAGTCCCTCGTCAGAGCGCTTACCCTTTTTGGTTGTGATGATGACGACACCATTAGCAGCACGAGCACCGTAGATAGAGGTCGAGGAAGCATCCATAAGGACGTTCATACTCTCGATATCGTTGGAGTTCATAGCCATAACGGTAGCTAGGTCGGTCTGCATACCATCTACGATGTAGAGAGGTGTCGATCCAGCCGTCAGAGAGCCCGCACCGTGGATCTGTACGCTAGCCACAGCGTTGGGGTCTCCAGAGGTCGTCATGACACTCATACCAGCGACCTTACCTTGTAGTGCGTCCATCACGTTGGCTACAGGCTTCTCAGCGATCTGCTCACCAGATACACGAGCCATAGAGCCTGAGATCGTGCTGAGCTTCTGACCAGAACCGTAACCTACTACGACGACCTGATCTAGGGTCTTATCGTCAGTCGTCATGACGACGTTCATCACCTTGGTGATGGGTACGGAGATCGTCTTAAGACCTACATAGGAGAAGGTCAGCTTCTTAGCAGAGGCAGGTACACTGAGTGTAAACTTACCATCTACGTCTGTCGTGGTACCGATAGAGGTGTTGCCCTCTACGACCACGTTCGCAAACATCACCGGCTCTTTATCCTCTCCCGAGGTTACAGTACCTGTGATGGTCCTATTCTGCGCTACAGCCCATCCTATGCTGGCCGTTAGCATCAGAAAGAATAGAGCCAATCTTTTCATAAAACTCTTCTTTAGCGTTAGTTATACATTGATAGTTTGAATAGTCATACCCACCCGCCATGTCACGCTAGCAACTATGGCGGTGTGTCTCTGACATAACCTAATAGCAACTGATAGAAACCTTTCTGGCGCTTGAATCTACGCAGGCACCACCCTACATAGAGCCTTCAACATTGCCGAAGGAAGTCTACCTTAACCTTTCGGAAACAAAGGTAGTACAAAAAAGCGTGGAAAGCAAATCTAGAAGGCTACTGAAATGCAATAAATCTCACGAATAACGGTCATCGAATATCGCAATGCCCCTATATAAGCAAGCGGTAGTGCTGAGGAGTCTCGGCACTACCGCTATGCAACTTCTTTAGACTAGATAAGTCTAGCGACTAAAGTGTAAAAACGCTACTTGACCAGTCTCTGGGTCTTGACACCGTCAGCTGTACGGATCATAGCGACATACTGACCAGCAGGCAGAGAGGCTACATCCATCGCCATCAGCTGAGTACCCGCAAAGGCTGCTACCTGGACGCCCTCCATACTGTATAGCTCGACAGCCTCTACATCAGTAGCATCTGTGAGCTGTAGCTGTGTGGTGAAGTGTGCTGGATAGAGCTTTACCTCTGAGGTAGCTACATGGATGGGCTCGTTAGGTCGTAGCTCACCTGGATAGTCATAGACGACCTCTACGTAGTAGTCATCAGAGGTCTTGCCCTCAGCATCATCGTATACGAACGTGTCTGATGGTAGCTCAGCGACCTTCTGCCCGTTGCGGTATACGACGTAACTCTTGATCTCGGGGAAGGGTACAGGTAGCTCACCACGTGTGTAGTAGTCGCTGGTCACACCTGGCTGCTTCTTAGGATTGTCAGAGATGACTAGCTCTAGAGCTTGGTATGCCATACGATTCTTGCTATAAGGCTCTGGCCAGAGAGTAAACTTGCGAATGTTGTACTCGTCCTTGAGATCTAGTGCTAGCTTGCAGCCGTCATAGTTTACGTTTTCATCTGTAGAGTTGGCATCTATATAGATGGCTCCCGTAATATTGGATCCATCGAAGGCAAAGCCGACGTCTAGCAGCTGATCATCGCTAATCTCGACAGGTCTCGAGAGCTGGTAAGAGAAGAACTCCTTCTTGTCAGCAGTACCCTGAGGCACGATGAGACCATAGTACTGAACAGGACGACCATCGACTTTCTGACGAATGAAGAAGGAGATGTTTTTCTCCGTATCGATAGAGCCATTAGGCTTGTAAGGTGTATCCTGAGAGGGGATAAAGTTGATCTGGTGTATATAGAGCTTTCGTCCGTTGAGTGGTGACTGACCTAGACGATAGCTGTCATACATATAGATCTTATAGATGTCCTTCTTAGATATGTTGTAGTATCTTAGGATGTCGTCCACCCCACTAGAAGCTTTGAGAGGAGCTATCTTGTCACGGTTCTTGATCTTGGATACGATCTGTGTGTTGTATGGCATCTGCCACTTTACCTTAGCTCCCGTCTTGCCTGTAGAGACAGTCAGCGGAGCTCTCGAGGCGAGCTGTCCAGTGTATAGGGTGTAGTTAGCCGTAGGCGTTGTCACCTCCTGACCATCGATTGTGTAGACCGCCTCGACAGAGTAAGATACACGACCCTTGCGCTTCATATCACCAGAGACTAGATCCTCGCGGGTTGTCTCTGCTTGGCTAGCTATGCGACGGCCATTGCGATACAGATTGTACTTGATCTCGTAACCCTGTGGATGCTGTGGTACAGGATCCCAAGAGATCTGTATCTTTGAGGCGTCTGCTGGATCGATCTTGGCAATGATAGCAGGTACGACGGCTAGAGGCTGATAGTTTTCTCTCCAGGTACCCTTGACCTTTGTGGTGCCAGTACTCTTGGGGTCGAGCCACTTAGCCATATACCACGTATCACCCTTAGACTTATACTTATCAAAGTGTGAGTTCAGACGTCCATAGACACCATCCAGAGCGCAAGGTGCTACAGATCCACCCGTTAGTGTACCGATCTGGTTACCCTCAGCGTTGAATAGTGGCGAGCCAGATGATCCGCCCTCAGTATTACCTCTAGTGAATCTGAAGCCGAAGTGGTCATCAGCACCACCTCCGAGAGACCATGTGGTGATGGAGACACCACCATCGAAGATTGAGACCTTGGCAGCGTCACCTGAGGGGTGATGTAGGCTAGCGCCTCTAGGCCAAACCGTAGGAGCTGCATCCCAGCCTGAGTAGTAGACACGATAATCTAGAGGTATCTCTTTTTTGAGCTCGAGGAGGAGTCCATCCGAATAGCCCTTCATCGGCAAGAAGGACTTCATCTCGGCACCTACCATACTCACCTCTTGCAATGTAGCGTAGTCACCACTAGAGCAGCGAGGCTTCTCATAGTGGAAGGAGAAGATCCACTGGTTCAGCTGTAGTGGAGAGACCTCAAACTTATCAGTTATGCTGGCACAGTGTGCTGCGGACATAACATATGGCTTGAAGTCGCCAGCCACATTGTTCACTAGGTTACCCGAGCAAAAGCCGATGCCTCTTCCTCCGACCATCAGCATAGCCACGGAGCTAGCCTTCTGATCCTGGTAAGGGTCTCCCTCTGGGCAGTTTGCATTAATCTGACAATATCTAGCAAAGCCAGGGTCTGCACCATCCTCGCTACTCATATGGTGCTCAGCACCAGGGTCAGCCATCAGCACTGGGCGGTAGAAGTAGCCCACTCCCTGTACCTTGATCGCAGGCATCTCACCTGTGACGGGAGCCTCATAGTCTAGTATGAGCGTATTGCCTCTGATAGGCTCGGTAGCGAAGGCGCCATGCTCAGGGTGCGTAGCGTGGGTGTAGGCTCCTAGTATCTGCTTACCCTCAGGTGAGTAGATATAGAGCTTACCTCCCTTAGGGATGTAGAAGTCTTCGTAATAGAGGTTACTCCCTACGGGTGTACCCTCGAGCTCTATCTTCAGGCGATAGATGTTTTGTCCCTCGACGGTGCCTACCAGCTGGGCAGCCTCGGCAAAGTCGACCTGATGCTCTATGACGCGCCCCACAGAGAGAGGCTTCGTCTGTACGGTCTCCGTCCAAGACTCCTGAGATAGGTAGTCCGCTGGATTAAAGTCCAGGCTCACGGTGCGAACGGCAGTAAGAGAGCGTAGCGAACCCTCCTGCATCATGAGGGGACTACCTCCGAAAGATTGTTGTCCGAAGGTCACGAGACCACCACACAGCAAGACGAGGGTCGCTGCGAGGAGTCGACTGACTTGGGATAAGCGTTGAACTGTCATATTTTGGTTTGTATAGTATGGGTTAAAAACGATTCGGGTCGCAAGTTACAACAAAAATATGACTTAGCGAAAGAACTCCCCTCTATGAGAACAAGAAAAGAGTAGCTAACCAGCTACCATCAAACGACTTACCCTCCGCATCGCATATTTACGCCGAGAGAGAGACTAGTACCACTAGAGTCACTAGAGCTACTAGATCCATCCCTCTAATCTCTAACCTCTAATCCCGATCCCCACGTGGAAATTTTCAAACCGCCACGTAGGGGATGAAAAATTTCCACGTGGGCGAGAAATGAAACTTCGGAGGAATCAAATGATATGTCCGAAGAAATGATTTGCGCCTACGTGGAGAATAAAAAATATCCACGTGGGAAATCCCAAATATCCACCGAGGAAAGCTGTCGGCTAGACTCACGCATGCCTCTAATCTCTAACTTCTAATCTCTAACCCCTAACCTCTAATCTCTAATTTGATTACCTTTGCACTAGCTCTGCGAGTAAGACGATCGGATCCTCTTCGCTAGAAGCGCACAGAGCTCTCTGTCAAACGTTTATCTCACTATCACCTTTTCACTCCTTGTCCGCTAAGCTCTATCATACGGCTGTCCTCTGTGAGGACTCTCTCGACTTATTGGTCACATCACCCTCTGGTCTCTATGTAGATGTCACGATGGGTGGCGGGGGGCACTCGCGTGCACTCCTCGAGCGGCTCTCGCCCGAAGGTCGCTGCATCGGTCTCGATCAAGACCTCGATGCGGTGGTCAATGCTCCTACGGATAGTCGCTATCACTTTGTGGCGACAAACTTTCGCCATCTAGGGCAGTGGCTCGACTATTGGGGAGTCGCAGGACAGGTTGACGGGATCTTGGCAGATCTAGGGGTCTCGTCACATCACTTCGATAGTGAGGAGCGGGGCTTTAGCTTTCGCTATGAGGAGGCGATGCCCGATATGCGTATGAATAGCCGGTCGGGCATTACGGCTCGTGACATACTGCTGAGCTATAGCGAGGAGCAGCTAGCTGATATACTATATTATTATGGTGAGCTACATGATGCTCGTCGCATCGCGGCTCTGCTGGTGTCGCATCGTGCCGTGGGCTACCCGACGATCGCCGCTCTTATGGAGGTGCTGACGCCACTCCTTCCTAAGGGAGGACCTCAGCTACGCAATAAGTTGAGCCGTATCTTTCAGGCGCTACGCATTGAGGTCAATGATGAGCTGGGTGCTCTGCGTCAACTGCTGAGCGACTCGGTGCGTCTTCTCAAGCCTGGGGGGCGCATAGCGATCATCTCCTACCACTCCCTGGAGGATCGTATGGTCAAGGATTTCTTCCGTCTAGGGAGCTTCGAGCAGCCGAATGAGGCTCTAGCAGGTATGCCCCTGTCGGCACCGGCACCTCTACGTGTGATCACAAAAAAAGCTATCACACCCTCTGCGGATGAGATAGCGGATAATAATCGTGCTCGTAGTGCTAAGCTACGTGTTGCGGAGCGTCGTGAGGATATTTGAGTGAGATGAGAAGATGGTTAAGATAGACGAAACATACTTTGACGACAACCTAGAGGAGGAGCTACAGGAGTCAGCACCTGTGGCTACTGATGAGTCTGCGACTGAGTCTCAGCCGAGACCTCTGCTGGGTGATCTCCTAGATGAAGACGAAGAGGACTCTTCTGAAGTCACTGATACGGAGACCCCTCGCTACTTCGCTCCCGCAGCTATGGTTCAGGCAGATGATGCAGTAACAAGCATGCCTCCTACGCTAGAGCCTACGCCTCTAGAAGAGCTAGACGCTCCAGACGAGCTAGAGGAAGATGATGCCGACGAAGAGCTCTCCGAAGAGTCTGGCCAGCCTACTCGCAAGCGCTCTTCGCGTGGTCTATGGTATTGGCTAGGCGGTGATATGCTAGAGCAGCCCGCCTTTAGGAAGTACATACCCGTCTTTATCGCTATCCTCCTGATGGGGCTGATACATGTCACAAGCAACTATCAGATCATCTCTAAGCGTCGCCAGATAGACAAGTTGGAGACACGGGTCAAAGACCTGACCTACAAGCACATGGAGAGCGTCAGCGAACTAACGCGTCGTAGCATCGGGGGCAACTTCGAGCAGCAGCTCCAAGCGATGGGGTCAGACCTTGAGGCACCCTCTCAGCAGTCGATCATCCTCTATCGTGATGCTAAGGAATAATCTCTCTACCCTCTCTAATCGAACAGACGCTCTATGTCGAAACACAGCCCTATCATAGCTCGCTACCGCACTTTAGGCTTCCTGGCCATCTTGATGACGCTTTGGATCTTTATCAAGGTAATCGGCATCATTTTCGTCGAGGGACCTACTTGGCGTATGATGGCGCAAACCTTTCATCGCCCAGACACGGTGACAATCTCACCGCTACGTGGCAATATTATTTCGTCAGACGGACACATCGTAGCTATTAGCAAGCCCGCCTACAAGCTTTACCTAGACTTCGGTGCAGAGTCTATCCAGCAGATGGAGCCCGACTCGCTCTACAAGCAGCTCGACTCACTAGCCTACCAGATGAGTCTCTGGGAGAAGGGTGAGCAAGCCACCTATCAGGCACTGCGCAAGCGACTTCGTGAGGGCTATCGTAAGGCGCAGCATAAGCAGCCAGGCTATCGCTACGTATCTATATACCCCTACGAGGTGAGCCATGTGGAGTACCAGAGACTCAAGCAGACTTATCCACTGATGATGACGGTAGAGCGTAAGGGACGTATGGTGCTTCGCCGTGGTCCGCTTAGAAATGGGCTGACGCACGAGGAGCGTGCACTCCGTGACAGGCCTTATGGCGAGCTAGCGAGACGTACCATAGGTAGTGTCTACAAGGAGGTCAAGGGAGATCTTACGCAGGGTGAGTATGGTCTAGAGCAGAGCTTTGACACCCTCCTGCGGGGCGAGCCTGGACTGGCTGTGAGACAATACTTGGCAGGATCAACACGACAAAACACGCTGCAACCTCCTCGGGCTGGATACAATGTGTACACGACCCTAGATATGAATCTGCAGCAGATCGTGCATCGTGCGCTCTATGAGCAGATGACCCAGTTTGAGGCGGACTACGGCGGGGCTATCCTGATGGAGGTGGAGACGGGGCGTATCGTGGCTCTAGCCAACCTGACTAAGGGCTCTCAGTCTTACTACGAGGGTGCTAACTATGCTGTCAGTGCGCTCAACGAGCCTGGCTCTACGATGAAGACGCCCTTTATGATGGCGGCCCTAGATGATGGGGTCTGTACGCCAACCGATACGATCGACACGGGCAATGGTGTCTTTAAGTATGGTGGCTACAATATACGTGATCACAATGCTAATCGTGGAGGCTATGGACGCATCTCGGTTGCTCAGGGTCTATGGTACTCTAGTAACATCGTCCTAGCTAAGATTGCGATCAAAGGGTATGTAGAGCACCCCGACGGGATCTATCAGCATCTGAGCAACTATGGACTCTTAGAGCGACTAGACGTAGGGCTCGAGGGGGTCGCTACGCCAACGATCATACGACCTGAGGACAAGAGCTACGGTAACTCGACGATCCCAGGCATCAGCCGTGGCTATGGTATCTCGGTGCCAGCGATCAATACGCTCAACTTCTACAACGCTATCGCCAATGGAGGACGTGTCATGCGCCCCTACCTGGTGGATCGTGTAGAAGATGCTGAGGGTAAGGTGATCCAAGAGTATCAACCACAGGTGCTACACGAGAATATCTGCAAGCCAGCTACGCTCGACTCGATACGCTCGATGCTAGACAATGTAGTCATACGAGGAACTGCTAAAGGACCTGTACACTCTAATCTGATCTCTATCAGTGGCAAGACGGGTACGGCTCTGATGAGCAACCACGGTAGCGGAGGTTATCGTACGGGTAGTGTGGTCTACATGACTTCGTTTTGCGGGTACTTCCCCTCAGATCATCCTAAGTATAGTTGCTTTATCTTTGTGGTCAATCCTCACGGCATAGGTCGTGCTTCAGGGGGTATCGTAGCTGGTCGTGGCGTGAAGCGTATCGCTGAGGAGATCTACACGCTCTCTAATCCTATCCTCCTAGACACGATCACCCCGCACCCAGCTAGTGAGCGGTTGAAGCATTTGGATCTAGCTGGCGGTGAGAAGAAGTATGTCGAGAGCTTTGTCAAGGCTTACAAGATCCCAGAGGTTAAATCTGAAAGCTCTAGCAAGGTGGGTTCTGACCAATTGGTCGTACCTCAGTATGGACGTGAGGGAGTGGAGCTGCATCCCCTAGCTCGCTACGCCAAAGGGGTGATGCCTCGGCTTGTGGGCTTATCCCCCAGTGAAGCGGTCTATCAGATTAGCTTGCAGGGTCTAGAGGTGCAGTTGGTCGGCTATGGACGGGTCATAGCGCAGAGCATCCCTATCGGTACATCTATCCACCCAGGAGAGAAGGTAGTCCTCCATCTAGGCAATAATCATAGACAGTAAAGCGGAATACCCTTTATATAGATATGAATCTCAAACCACTCAATAATTATATAGCAGCACTCACCGAGGAGCATCTACTGAGCCAAGCATACACGAGCGATGTCTCTGCAGCGCAGTGCCAGGTGTCCTCTATCGAGCAGGACTCACGTCGTGTATCGGAGGGGTGTATCTTCGTAGCGCTACGTGGTGTGCATGTGGACGGTGCCGACTACATCCCGAAGGCGCTTGCAGCGGGCTGTCGTATCATCGTCACAGAGCACCCTCGACCTGAGAGCCTCCCTGACGAGGTGGTGTGGCTCACGGTGACCGACACGGCAAAGGCGATAGCTGTCTTAGCCTCTGTCTACTATGATCGTCCAGAGCGACAACTCACGATCGTAGGTGTCACGGGGACTAATGGCAAGACGACCACTGCTACGCTATGCTATCAGCTGTGGAGCTGGCTCGGTATGCGAGCTGCGCTCTTTAGCACGGTCTGCATACGTATCGGCGACAAGGAGTATCCCGCCACTCATACGACGCCCGACGCTCTCGAGCTACATCGTGTGATGCGCGATATGGTCGATGCGGGCTGTCGCTATCTTTTTATGGAGGTCTCTTCGCACGCTTTGGTACAGCAGCGGGTCTACGGGTTGCCCTTTGCACTCGCTCTCTTTACCAATCTAACGCGTGACCACCTAGACTATCACGGCACGATGCAGGCTTACATTGCCGCTAAGAAGTCGCTCTTTGACCATCTCTCACCAGAGGCTCACGCTCTAGTCAATGCGGATGACCGCAATGGGAGTGTGATGGTGCAAAACTGCGCCGCACACCTGCACACCTATGCGATGCGTAGCCATGCGGACTATATGGCTCAATTGCTGGGACAGTATGTAGACGGCTCTACCCTACTGCTGGACAACGAAGAGGTGGAGATCAAGCTCGTCGGGAGCTACAACGCTTACAACGTGACGGCCGTCTACGGTGTGGCTCGTCTCCTCCTACCTGATCTCGACAAGAACTTGATACTGCGTGGTATCTCTAGTCTGGAGCATGTGAATGGTCGCTTTGACCTGCTCGCCTCTCCGAGAGGCTACCACGTTGTGGTGGACTACGCGCACACGCCTGACGCTCTGGAGAATCTTCTCAAGACGGTCTCCGAGCTCAACGCCTCACAGGTCTACGTCGTGGTCGGCGCTGGCGGTGATCGGGACATGGGCAAGCGTCCTGAGATGGGGCGTGTCGCCTTCAATATGTGCGACCATCTATACCTCACCTCAGACAATCCACGCTCCGAGGATCCGCAGACGATCATTGATCAAATGCTCGAGGGTATCCCTCAGGCGGAGCGTGATGAGGTCTACACCAACGTCTCACGTCGCCAAGCGATCACAGATGCTTGCGTAGCAGCTCAGCGTGGCGACCTAGTGGTCATAGCTGGCAAGGGACATGAGACCTATCAAGAGATCGAAGGTGTCAAGCACCACTTCGACGACAAAGAGGTCGCTTTAGAGATCTTCGCAAGAGAGGAGCATGCATAGATAGAGTACCTTTGTCCTCACCTTTTACTTAGAGACCTTATAACCTTATCAACTTACCCATCACACTATGCTTTATCACCTCTACGACTGGCTACAAGCTAACGACGTCCCTGGCTGGCGACTAGCTCAGTATGTCACCTTTCGGGCTGGTATCAGCTTTATCCTAGCACTAATCTTCAGTACGATCATCGGTCGGCGCATCATCCACTGGCTACATCGTATGCAGATAGGCGAGGTGGTTCGCACGCTGGGACTGGAGGGTGAGGCAATGAAGAAAGGCACCCCAACGATGGGCGGTATCATCATCATTATAGCGATCATCGTCCCGACGCTTCTCTTCGCTCGTCTAGACAATGTCTATATACAGCTGATGCTCTTCACGACCATTACGATGGGAGCCTTGGGCTTTATCGATGACTACATCAAGGTCTTTAAGAAAAACAAAGCGGGGCTCCACGGACGCTACAAAATCATCGGACAGGTACTTCTAGGCGTTGTCGTAGCGCTCACCTTCTACTTGAGTCCTGACATTATCATTCGAGAGAATCAAGAGGTGATCAACAACGGGCGCATCGAGCAGGTGACCTTCGCCAGTCAAGCAGCGAAGAATACGCAGACGACGATCCCCTTTGTCAAGAACAACAACTTCGACTACCTCTCGCTAGTCCCTGCCTCTACGCCCAACCGCGAACTGGTTGGCTGGATCCTCTTCTCGATCATCATCATCCTCATTGTGACCTTTATCTCAAACTGTGTCAACCTGACGGATGGGCTAGACGGACTAGCTGCGGGGACAGCCGCCCCTGCGGGTGTCGCCTTAGCGGTACTCGCCTATGTCTCCTCACACATAGCGCTCGCTCGGTACTTTAGTATTATGTTTATCCCAGGCGCTGAGGAGCTGGTCATCTTTGGTGCAGCCTTCGTGGGAGCGACCTTTGGCTTCCTCTGGTACAACGCTTATCCAGCTCAGGTCTTTATGGGCGACACGGGAAGTCTCGCCATCGGTAGTATCATCGCCGTGATGGCTATTCTCATTCGCAAGGAGCTACTCCTACCGATCCTTTGCTTCCTTTTTATCATCGAGGGACTATCCTCGCTGATACAGCAAGCATACTTTAAGATTACCAAGCGACGCACGGGCACGGGCCGACGGGTCTTCAAGATGTCGCCATTGCACCACCACTTTCAGAAAGCGGGCAATAGCGGTATCGATGCATTGATCCAGAGACCTCTGGCTCCGATCCGAGAGGCTAAGATCACCGTCCGCTTTTGGCTTATAGCTATCCTACTAGCTGTTCTGACGGTCATCACGCTTAAGATGCGATAACTCATATACTCACAACGATCTCACAGATATGCAACGCAACGAATATATCATCCTAGGAGCTGGAGAGAGTGGCGTCGGAGCTGCTATCCTCGCTCGGCAGCAAGGGCTCCCAGTCTTCGTCTCTGACTCGGGACAGATCAAGCCACAATACAAAGCAGAGCTGGAGCAGTACAGCATCCCCTACGAGGAGGGTGGACACACCTTCTCACGTATCTTATCTGCCCAGGAGGTGATCAAGAGTCCAGGTATCCCAGACAGCGCTCCCCTCATACGACAGCTCACGGAGCAGCAGACACCGATCATCAGTGAGATCGAGTTCGCCTATCGCTACGCTGGCGACAGCGTGATGATCGCTATCACTGGTAGCAACGGCAAGACCACTACGACCAACTGGCTTTACCATACGCTCCACAATGCGGGACTAGACGTCTCTATGGCGGGCAATGTGGGGACGAGTCTAGCTCGTCAGGTGGCACTCGCTCCACACGCTTACTATGTGATCGAGCTGAGTAGCTTTCAGCTGGATCACATGTACCAGTTTAGAGCGCACATAGCGATCCTGCTCAATATCACGCCAGATCATCTGGATCGCTACGACCATCAGATGGAGCTATACGCACGGGCTAAGATGCGTATCACGCAAAACCAAGAGCCTACCGACTACTTCATCTCTTGGATCGAAGACGACTGGACACAGCGACTTCTCAAGGAGCCTGGTATGGGAGCGGGACGCCGGATCTTTTTCTCCACCGAAGCATCTTCAGACGATCTGGTTGTGGCTTCTAGTCACAACGGGCTGCTACGCTTTGCCCTTCAGGAGCCTATCGTTGAGCTGCCTGAGAGTACTCTAGCTCTTTCGGGTAAGCACAACGTGCAGAACGCTCTAGCCGTAGGTTGCGCAGCACAAGCCTTAGGCGTCAAGCCCGAGATCATACGAGACTCTCTAGAGACCTTTACCAATGTGCCACACCGCCTAGAGTATATCGCCAGCATCGATGGCGTAGACTACATCAACGACTCCAAGGCAACCAATATCAACAGCACCTGGTATGCCCTCGAGAGTATGCGCAAGCCAACGATCCTCATACTAGGTGGCACTGACAAAGGCAATGACTACAACGATCTGATGGATCTAGTCAAAGAAAAGGTGGTCGGAATGATCTACCTAACGACCGACTCCGCCAAGCTCCACCGTAGCTTCGACAGTGTCATACCACGCCACGAGGAGGTCACCTCGATGCGTGACGCTATTGCCTCCGCTCGCCAGATGGCCAAGGCGGGAGAGACCGTATTGCTTTCGCCAGCCTGCGCCAGCTTTGACCTTTTCACCTGTTATGAAGATCGTGGCGACCAGTTCAGAGCAGAGGTGCTCGCCATCACTCAGCAGCAACGTAATACCAGCAGATCGCTCTAGCCCATCTGACTCTCTATGATACCACAAGACGAACACTATACAAGCCAAGATACCACCACTCCTTCGGACATCTTCGACCTCTCACCCCGTGAGGAGACGACACCGATCGATAATGAGAGCGTAGAGCCGTCCGAAGAAAGCACTCAGCCCGCTGCCGAGGTCGAGACGGCACCACGCAAGCCTCGCATTACAGGCGACCGCTCGCTGTGGTTTCTCTACTTTGCCTTCCTAGCCACGTCGCTGCTCTTCATCTATAGCGCTACCAGCACTCTAGCTTATCGTGGGGAGAGCTTGTACGCACCCTTTACGGGTCATCTCAAGCATATCATCCTATCGGTGATTGCTGCGTGGGGTTGCTCACGGATGAATCGCCCCTTGATACGTTACGGAGGAATCCTTTTTTTCATTGGATCGCTCATAGCTGTCATCATAACTCCAATCATAGGTACAGAGACCAATGAAGCGAAGCGTACGCTCCTAGGCATGCAACCCTCCGAGTTCTACAAGGTTGGCGTCATCTTTCTCGCCTCCGCAATCCTCTCTATACGCGAACTCAACAACAACCAGCGCTTTTACCTCTTCTGCGGTCTTACCGCTATCGGACTCATCTTCGTTGCCAAGGAGAGTCTCTCGATGGGTATCATCATCACCATATTTGTCCTCGGCATAGGGCTCGTACAGACAGGCTTCTCCAAGAGTCTCCTCCTCGTTGGGGGCATCGGCGCGGGGCTCATCGCGCTACTCGTAGCTTGTCTCTTATTACTGCCCGATAGCGTTGTGATGCAAAACAGTAGTACCGCACGCTGGAAGGGACGTATCGAAGACTTTACCTCCAAGTCCGACTCCAATAAGTATGTCATCAACGAAGACAACTTTCAGGAGCAGCATGCACGCATCGCCATCGCACGAAGCAATGGTACGGGAGTATTCCCAGGCAATAGCGTAGAGCGCGACATCCTGCCCGAGGCTTACTCCGACTTTATCTATGCGATCATCATCGAGGAGACAGGTTTCATCGGTATGATCTGGGTGCCACTACTTTATATCCTCTTATTCTTCAAGCTCTCTCGCTGGGCAACTCGATCGCAGCGCAGCTGGCAGCGCATCTTCCTGCTCGGTGTAGGTATTATGTACACCACGCAGGCGATCATACATATGTGTGTCGTCACGGGTATCTCACCCAATACGGGTCAGACGCTACCGCTCATCAGTCGTGGAGGCTCGTCGCTCGTCGCCACTTCCATAGCTATCGGTGTCTGCATCGCAATCACCAGGCAAATCCGCGAAGACGAGTACCATCAGCAACTGGAGGAAGAGCGCAAAGCTCAGGAAGAGGTAGCCGCTACCGAAGCAGTTGTTGCGAATACGACGTCAATCGAAGGAAGCTCCCTACCCTCTTCTTCTGACGAAGCAGATAGTATGGCGTAGCCTCTATGCCTTTTTGTTCCAAATGTGCCAAGCATAGCGAGCCTGCACGAGGAGCATCTTCAGACCATTGATCGTCGTAGCGCCTTGCTCACGGCAAGCCTTGAGGAAGCGTGTCTCCTCAGGATTGTAGATCAGATCCATACAGACATGCTGTGGCGTAATCGCCTCGTAGGGAATCTGCGGACGCTCCATAATGTGTGGCTCCATACCGATAGGGGTCGCATTGATGAGGATCCACTTATCCGCTATCAGCTCAGGAGTCAGCGCATCGTAGGACAAGATATGCGGCGCTTGCGGATCTCTACTGACTAGCGTACAGTCTCGCCCGAGACGCTTGAGAGCCTGTGCTACCGCCTGTGCTGCGCCACCCGTACCGAGGACGAGTGCATGCTGTCGTTCGGGTGTAAGTAGCGGTTGCAGACTCTCCACGACACCTTGCACATCCGTATTGTAGCCCAAGAGACGCATCCGTCCTCCCGTGCGATCCACGACAATCGTATTGACAGCTCCCACATACTTAGCCTCGGTGTCTATCTCGTCAAGATAGTTGCACACCTCCACCTTGTAGGGACTCGTCACATTAAGCCCCACGATAGCGGGAGTAGACTCCAGCCAAGGTCTCAGCTCCGAGAGATCATCCAGCTCTTGTAGTATATAGCGAGCATCGATCCCCTGCGAGTCAAAAAGATCGTTGAAGTAGTCTGCCGAGAGCGAATGCCCCAAGGGCTTACCTATCAGTGCGTAAATACGTTGCATACTCTTATTCCTTTATGTCTCTAGGCTTCTGCGGTATATAAGACGCAGATCCCTAGGGGCATTTCTTTATATTGTACCTCTCTAAAGCCAGCTCTACGGATCAGTGCCGTCATCTCCTCTCTCTGTGGCATCGCTGTAATAGACGCTGGGAGATAGCTGTAAGCAGAGCGATCGTGAGCGCATAGCTGTCCGATCCATGGGATCAACCGCTTGGCATAGATGTTATACCCCTGTCGCAATAGTCCCGGACGAGGCTCGCTCAGCTCCAGTATAGCGAGAGGCCCTCCAGGTCTGAGGATACGGTGCATCTCTCTCAAGCCTTGTAGCGGGTCAGAAAAGTTTCTAATCCCTAGAGTGCAGGTCACCGCATCGACCGACTGCGTGGCTAGAGAGAGTTCCTGACAGTTTTCCGCCGACAGCGTCACAACAGGCACTCTCTGTGCGACCCGCCTAATACGCTCCGCAGCCACCGCCAGCATACCCTCCGAGAGGTCTACGCCAACGATCTCACGCACCGACGGCAAGTATCGTGAGAGCATTAAGATCATATCCCCCGTACCGCAGGCCAGATCAGCCACCTGACGAGGCGCATAGTCCGCTAGGTGCTCTATGACCTGCCAGCGCCAGGCCAGATCCATACCGCCCGTCATAAGGCGATTCATCGAGTCATAGTGCCCAGCGATGCGGTCAAACATCTGTCGCACAGAGCGAGACTTACCATCTAGAGATACAGACATAGTAATAGAGAGATTAGAACCAGCGACTAAGGAGGTTGTACGCAGCCCCTCTCAGTCGCTGGTTCGTTTGTATAATTATGGAGCCTCTTACTTCTTGAGGAAAGCTAGCAGATTATCCTCGATACGCTTAGCCACATCTTGGGTCTGCTCCTTGACGAAAGTCTTGCCCGTGATATGCTCGTAGAGCTCTATGTAGCGATCGCTCACAGAGGCTGCATACTCAGGTGTGATGGTAGGCATCTTCTGCCCTGCCTTACCCTGGAAGCCTTGCTCGATGAGCCACTGACGGACGAACTCCTTAGAGAGCTGTCGCTGAGGCTCGCCCTTAGCTTGGCGCTCCTCGTAACCCTCGAGGTAGAAGTAGCGAGAGGAGTCAGGCGTGTGGATCTCATCAATTAGGATCACCTTGCCATCCTTCTTGCCAAACTCATACTTCGTGTCCACAAGGATCAGTCCCCGCTCACGAGCGATGCGTGTCCCCTCCTCAAAGAGTGTCTGCGTATACTGCTCGATCACCTTGTAGTCCTCCTCAGAGATCAAGCCAGAGGCGATGATCTCCTCACGGCTAATATTCTCATCGTGACCCTCATCAGCCTTGGTCGTAGGCGTGATGATCGGGTGTGGGAGACGCTCATTCTCCTTCAGCCCCTCGGGTAGCTCTATACCACAGATCGTACGCTCGCCAGCCTGGTAAGCACGCCATGCGCTACCAGCTATGTAGCTACGTACGATCATCTCTACCTTAAACGGCTCGCAGCGGTGTCCCACCGTAACCATTGGGTCGGGAGTCGCTATCTTCCAGTTAGGCACGAGGTGTGCCGTAGCGTCGAGCTGCTCAGCAGCTATCTGGTTGAGCACCTGCCCCTTGTAGGGGATCCCCTCAGGGAGTACCACGTCAAAGGCTGAGATCCTATCCGTAGCAACCATCGCTATCAAGTCGCCCTCGAGGAAGTATACATCTCTCACCTTGCCATGAAAGACAGATTGGATACCTGGGAGAGATAGGTCGGTGTGTGTTAGTGCTTGATTCATTGTATTATGATCAATAATTGATTTGCTAAAAGGCGCTTGCCCTCCCCTCCAGCCTTAGCCCAGAGAGGGCAACGTTATCTATGAGTCTTTACTTTGATTCTTATCGAGGTCTATATCCTGCTCTTGGCGAGTCTCTTGGCGAGTCACTTGTGAAGGTCGTCCGCCCTGCAGTGCTTGATGCTCATTGCGGTCGTAAGCATCCACAACCAGCTGCACGATCGGGTGACGCACGATGTCGTGCGCATCAAAGTAAACAAATGGTATCTGCTCCACCTCGCTCAGGATCCGCTCAGCAATGCGCAAGCCCGAGGTGACACCCCGTGGCAGATCCACCTGCGAGAGGTCGCCCGTGATGATCATCTTGCTATTGCGTCCGAGACGCGTGAGAAACATCTTCATCTGATGATGGGTCGTATTCTGCGCCTCGTCAAGTATGACGACCGCATCATTGAGCGTACGCCCACGCATATAGGCTAGCGGGGCGATCTGTATCACATCGCTCTCCATATAGGTGCGCAGGCGCTGTGTCGGGATCATCTCCTCGAGCGCATCGTAGAGAGGCTGTAGGTAAGGATCCAGCTTGTCCTTCAGTTCGCCAGGTAGGAAGCCCAGCTTCTCGCCCGCCTCGACAGCGGGGCGCGAGAGTATGATACGACGTACCTGCTTCTCCTTAAGAGCCTTGACCGCTAGCGCTATCGCTATGTAGGTCTTACCAGTACCCGCAGGTCCGATCGCAAAGAGCATATCGTGGTCTGCTACGGCCTCCACCATCTCACGCTGATGAGCACCTCGGTAGCCTATACTACGTCCTCTCGCTCCATAGAGCAAGTGGTTAGGCGCCACCTTGACCTCTGGGAGCTCCTCACCCGTAGCCAGCTTGCGTATAGTCTGCTCCGACAGGAGATTGTAGCGCATAATGTGCTGTACTAGCTTATCGAGGAGCGCCGTCAAGAGCTGTATATCGGTCGGGTCACCCAGTATCTTGATGATCCGATCATGAGCCACGATCCGTAGCTTAGGGTAGAGATTGCGTAGCAAGAGCAGGTACTCACGGTTAGGTCCATAGAGTACTGCTGGATCTATCTCCTCTAGGATATATAGTCTCTCTGTCACTAGGCTTTTGATACTCCTTATTTAATATAGGATGCTATCTCGGAGGCGATGCGAGCCATCTCCTCATCGGTAGGCTTCGTAGCGAGAGGTCCGTGCGCCACATCACCCTCACTATTGATCGGAATCAGATGCACATGTGCGTGCGGCACCTCTAGTCCTAGGACTAGCGTAGCCACCTTGCGGCAGTGCGTTGCCTCCTGCATAGCGCATGCCACCCGCTTAGAGAAAGCCATCAGCCGAGCCAGCTCCTCGTCCGTCAGATCGTAATAGTAGTCGACCTCACGCTTCGGAACCACCAGTGTATGTCCCAGCTGATAGGGATTGATGTCAAGAAATGCGTAGTGCTCCTCATCCTCTGCAATGCGGTAGGAGGGGATCTCACCCGCTATGATGCGACTAAAGATTGTAGCCATAGAGCATTCGTTTTTTTGGGGGAAAAGTATTCAAGCAGCGTAGCCTCCTATCGAGTGATCTCTAGGATCTCAAAGACCAGCGTACCCGCAGGCACCTGTATCTCCGCTACATCACCCACTTTTTTGCCCAAGAGTCCCTTAGCGATGGGGGTATTGACAGAGATCTTGTTTTCCTTAAAGTTTGCCTCAGCATCAGAAACGATGTAGTAGCACTTCTCCTCGCCCTTCTTCTTATTGAGCAGGCGCACATGGTTCAGTATCTGCACCTCATCGGTCTTAATCTGCGAAGGCTCCAGCACACGCGCATTAGCCAGCTGCGCCTTGAGCATAGCGATCTTGTCCTCGAGATGAGCCTGTGCCTCCTTGGCGGCATCGTACTCAGCATTCTCCGACAGATCTCCCTTGTCCCGCGCCTCAGCAATCTGCTGTGTGACCTTAGGACGCTCCTCAGCCTCCAGCTGCTTGATCGTATTGTTGAGGGCATCGTATCCCTCTTGGGTCATATAGTAATATCCCATAGATATAGATTAGGTGATAATGGTGTCTAATTCAGTCTAGTGCATATCCTATGAGTCGCACTGGGCAGACCAACAGCTGGCTAGCGAAAGCGCCTCATAGATACAAAACAAATGAGGACTTACTCCCACACAGCACCCCCTATCGTCTAGAAGAGCCACATCAGAGAAGCCTCGTCACATATTGAGATGTGCTACGCCGTCTGCACATCTCCCTTACTGGGTGCAAAGGTACTAAAAAAACGTTTCACCCCCTCCCCCTGCCAATCTCACGAGTAACGACTTTGTAGGGACGTCATAACGTGTAACCCGCTTCTTTCTAAGTTCATATGCAAGTAAAAAGCGAAGTTTTTTTCTCGTTTCGGAAACTCGGTCGACTTCTTTTCCGGTGAACCGCTCAGCGGGGTGGGGGATTCCACCGTAGGGGCGGATCTATGTGTCCGCCCGTCCTCATCGGAGCGCAGTCTATTCTGCGGGCGGACACGCAGGTCCGCCCCTACACAAACCACATCAACACGACAAGTTCAGCCATCAGACGCTGTAACACCAGTATCTGTAGGGACGCACGATCTGTGCGTCCGTTGTCGAACCAGCAAGACGTCGTTTATTGTATCAACGCATTACCGCACCGTGGTTTTAATGGGGACGGACGCCCTCCCACTAGACACTTTCGTGCGTCCCTACTGGGCACGTGACGAACTTTACACGTGACGCTGTGACACCACGGACGCGCGTAATAAAACAGAGATACCTCATCACATCACGTGACGAGTAACCCTTTGTATCACAGCGTGACGATTAGTGTAGGGACGCACGATCTGTGCGTCCGTTGTAGAACGACAAAACAAGTATTGATATCGTCTCCTTTAACGGGGACGGACGCCCTCCCACTAGACACTTTCGTGCGTCCCTACAGGGTATCGTCACGGCTAGTGTCTAGTGGGAGGGCGTCCGTTGTGCCCGTTAGCTGTTGGCTTTTGGCCGTTAACTCTTGGTTGGTGTTACTGTGTCCCTACAGATCGTTACACGTCATAACTCGTGAGCCTTGTGGAGTATAGCTGGTATGGGATTATAGTCGTAACTTTGACCTTACGATGTAATCAGACAGCCTAGCAGGTCAACGACTAGGCTGCTCTCTAGTAGCATAAGCAGTGACAAAGCAACAAAGAAAGATAAGTTTGCGCAGTAGCTCTCCTGCGCTGACGATCGTGCTCCTCTTTGGCGTGATCAGTATGCTGGGTGATCTCGTGCATGAGTCCGCTCGCAGTGTCAACGGGCAGTACCTCAGCTTGGTGGGTCTCTCAGCGACACAGGTGGGGCTAGTCTTCGGACTGGGCGAGTTCCTAGGCTATGCGTTGCGCCTGCTCTCAGGTGCTTGGCTGGACAAGAGCAAGCGCTACTGGCTCTTTCTCTTCATAGGTTATGGTGTGCATCTGGTGATTCCGCTGATGGGCTTGACCACCTCGTGGGGGTGGCTCTACACCTTTATCCTCCTCGAGCGAATAGGCAAAGCTTTGCGCAGCCCCGCTAAAGACACGATTCTCTCAGCCGTCGCAGAGAATCAGATCGGTCTGGGGTACGCTTTCGGCATTCAGGAGGCACTGGATCAGCTGGGTGCATTCCTAGGGCCTTTGATCTTTACGGCACTCTTCTATTTCGTCGGGAGCAGTGGCATAGAGGTTTTTCAGCTAGGCTATAAGCTGCTGGTCATCCCCTTTATCATCTTGATGGTGGTCCTCGCTTTAGTGCATCGCAAGTTCGTACGGGAGGAGCTCACCCCACGGGTGGATACCTCCCAAAAGCCTCCTCGCCTACAACCGATCTTCTGGATCTACTCGGCATTTACCTTTTTCGTTGCCTTCGGACTGATCAACTTCAGCCTGATAGGCTATCATCTTAAGACGCAGGAGATAGTCTCTGATGGGATGGTGCCGATCTTGTACGCTGTCGCCATGGCGGTGGATGCTCTCGTCGCGATCTTCATCGGGAAGGGTTACGATCATCTGAAGCGCAAGCTGGGGCACAAGACGGGTGGCGTGCTGATCCTGCTCATCGTCCCTATCTTGACGGCCTTTGTGCCACTGCTGACCTTGTCTCACTCGGTGAGCATGCTCTGGATCGGCATGGTGCTGATGGGTGTCGTGCTGGGAGCGCACGAGACGGTCATGAGATCTGCTATTGCCGACATCACACCATTCAGTAAGCGTGGCATAGGGTTCGGCATCTTTAACACGATCTATGGTCTGTCGCTACTCTTCGGCTCCTTTCTTATGGGGTGGCTCTACGACTTGGAGCAGCAACCGATCATCATCGCTATGACGATCCTCTCTGAGGGCGCAGCGATCGCTCTATACGCCGTTCTCTACAAGCGTATCCAGAGGGAGCGGCTCAGCAACTAGTCTTTTCGTACCTTTGCGCTTACTATGACTGAGAGAGTAGAGCAAGAGAGCAAGCGGGTCTATATCGAGACCTATGGCTGTCAGATGAATGTGGCTGACAGCGAGATCATAGCTGCGCAGATGCAATTGGCGGGCTATCAGCTCACCGACCAGATCGATGAGGCGGACGCCGTACTCATTAATACCTGCTCGGTGCGTGATAATGCGGAGCAGCGTATCATACATCGTCTGGACAATCTCAACGGGCAGCGTAGACGCTCGGGGCATCCGCAGATCGTCGGTGTGCTGGGCTGTATGGCGGAGCGTGTGCAGGAGACGCTCATACAGGACCATGGTGTGGATCTGGTAGCTGGTCCTGACGCTTATACCGATCTGCCGCACCTGATCGCTACCGCTGAGGCTGGCGAGCCAGCTATTAGCATCGAGCTGTCGAAGAGTGAGACCTACAGCGATGTGATCCCGGTGCGACTCCCAGGCTTGCATATTAGTGGCTTTGTCTCGATCATGCGTGGGTGTGACAACTTCTGCACCTACTGCATCGTCCCCTACACACGAGGTCGCGAGCGCAGCCGTGACCCCGAGAGTATCGTTCGTGAGGTGCAGCGTATGGCGCAGGAGGGTTATCGTGAGGTGACCCTCTTAGGGCAAAATGTCAACTCCTACCTCTGGCAGTCAGAGACGGGCGTGAGCTACACGTTCGCAGATCTACTGCGCAAGGTTGCTGAGGCGGTGCCGACGATGCGCATTCGCTTTACCTCGCCTCACCCCAAGGATATGAAAGATGAGACGCTCGAAGTGATGAGCCTCTATCCCAACATCTGTCGCCATATCCACTTCCCGCTGCAGAGCGGTAGCAATCGTATCCTAGAGCGTATGCACCGTCGCTATACGCGTGAGTGGTACCTAGAGCGTGTGGAGCGTATCCGTGACTATACGCCCGACTGCGGGCTGAGCACCGATGTCTTCTGTGGCTTCTCGGGCGAGACGGAGGAGGACTTTCAGGAGACGCTCGAGGTGATGAGGCTGGCACGGTTGGATAGCGCCTTTATGTTTAAGTACTCCGAGCGTCCTGGCACCTACGCCTCGCGTCATCTCGTTGATGATGTCCCTGAGGAGGTCAAGGTAGAGCGACTCAATCGTATGATCGCCTTGCAAAACGAGCTGAGCCTCGAGAGCAATGAGCGTGACGTGGGCAAGAGCTTTGAGGTACTCATCGAGGGATACAGCAAGCGCTCGCGCGATGACTTCTTCGGTCGTACCCAGCAAAACAAAGTGATCGTCTTCCCCAAGGGAGATAATCAGATCGGCAAGCTAGTGACCGTACGTGTAGAGCGCGTCACCTCAGCAACGATGATCGGTAGCGAGGTCGAGGCGTAGATAGTCGCCTATTATATCGTCTGAGCTTACTACAATCTACAAGTCAATACCTAGAAGTAGGTACTATTCGAGAAATTGTATTACCTTTGCGGTACCAAAGCGTAAGAGAGGTCCTTTGTGGCATCTCAAAGCAATGGTGACATCACTGATAATCTTAATACTCAACTTAAAACCAATAGAATTATGGCACACGTAATCACTGACAGCTGTGTAGCTTGTGGCACTTGCATCGACGAGTGTCCCGTAGGCGCAATCTCTGAGGGCGATATCTACTCTATCGATGCTGATACTTGCATCGATTGCGGCGCATGCGCTGCTGCTTGCCCTTCAGGCGCTATCGAGGGCTAAGACAGAGACGGAGATGCGAGCCTTAGGACTCCGCTCCCTCTACTTGTGATCGCCACACACGGTCGCTACACGCTTTAACTAGACAGCAAGCCGTCCCCCATCTGAGTGTTGATGCACTTGGGTGGGGGCGTTTTCGTTAGTGCACTCTATCGGTAATCACCGCTCTCTATATACTTTCCAAATGGAGACTGTTGCATAAAGGCGAATCGCTGTGTTGCTTTCAGGATTCGGCCTCGGTTACATACGGAGGTATGCTCCCTTCAGACCTCACCCTCAGCGCCTTGCGCTTCATCCTTTCTGCAAAGTCAAGACAATCTTGCGAGCAAGATTGTGAGACTATTGACTTTTGCAATAGTCTCAAATGAGATGCTTGAAGGGAGCTATGAGGTGTTGTCGCATATTAGTATCTTTGCATAAGATAAGAGGAGTGGGCATCTGACGGGAGTCAGCTATATAAGTCAGCGACTGCCTATGCGGAGGAGCCACTCTTCACCTAGATACACACGACATCATGAACGCTAGTGACTATCCTATACTCTCGCAGATCGATACACCTCATCAGTTACGCCAGCTCCCTCTCTCTCAGCTCTCAGAGCTGTGCCGTGAGTTGCGTCGCTATGAGCTAGAGGTGCTCTCACATGTGCCAGGTCACCTGGGCTCTAGTCTAGGTGCGGTAGAGCTCACAGTAGCTCTACACTACGTCTGTCGCACGCCTTACGATCGCATCGTATGGGATGTGGGGCATCAAGCTTATGGGCATAAGATCTTGACTGGGCGTCGGGATCGCTTTGAGACGCTACGACAGTGGGGCGGACTCTCGGGCTTCCCGCTACCGAGTGAGAGTGACTACGACACCTTCCCTGCGGGCCACGCCTCGAACTCTATCTCCGCAGCGCTGGGTATGGCGATCGCTGCCAAGCTCAAGCAGGAGGAGCGTCACGTCGTGGCTGTCATCGGCGATGGGTCGATGACGGGCGGACTAGCCTTCGAGGGGCTAAACAATGCGAGCTCTTATCCCAATGATCTGCTCGTGGTGGTCAATGACAACAATATGTCGATCGATGCTAATGTGGGCGGACTCAACAAGTATCTTGTCGACCTCAACACCAGCCACGCCTACAACACGATCCGCTACGACCTCTACCGAGGCTTGCGACAGATGAATCTGATGAACGATCGTCGCAAGAAAAATATCCAGCGGATCAACAATAGTGTCAAGTCGCTCTTGACACAAAACCACTCCTCCTTTTTTGACGGCCTAGGGATCCGCTACTTCGGACCCGTCGATGGGCATGACGTAGAGCATCTCGTGGAGACGCTACGACGTATCCTTCCGATGCGAGGCCCCAAGATCCTACACCTCCGGACGGTCAAGGGCAAAGGCTACAAGCCAGCTGAGGAAAATGCGACCGTATGGCACGCCCCGGGGTGCTTTGACGTGAAGACGGGAGAGCGCCTGAAGAGCGAGCGAGGCGCGCACCCACCGAAGTTTCAAGAGGTCTTTGGGCAGACGGTCACCGAGCTCGCTGCCGAGGACAAGCGGATCGTGGGAATCACGCCAGCCATGCCGTCGGGCAGTTCGCTCAGTGTGATGATGCAAGCTTTCCCTGAGCGGAGCTATGATGTGGGCATTGCTGAGGCTCATGCGGTGACCTTTAGCGCAGGCATGGCGCGTGAGGGGATGATCCCGTTTTGTGTCATCTACTCTTCCTTCTTGCAGCGTGCTTACGATCAGCTGATACATGATGTTGCTCTGCCTGGCTACCACGTAGTCCTATGCATAGATCGTGCCGGCTTGGTCGGGCAGGATGGAGCGACCCATCAGGGGGCCTTTGACCTCGCTTATCTCTGTACGATACCTAATATGACAGTGGCAGCTCCCATGAATGAACACTACCTGCGTCACCTGATGCGCACCGCTTACGAGGGGCAGGAGGGGCCAATGGCGATCCGATACCCACGTGGTGAGGGGTCGCTAGTCGACTGGCACTGTCCAGCTGAGCTTCTCCCGATAGGCAAGGGACGTGTACTACATGAAGGCGGACGTATCGCTCTGCTCTCTATCGGCACCATCGGCGTGACCGCTGAGGAGGTGCGTGAGCGTCTGCTTGCTGAGGGTATTGAGGTAGCGCACTACGACTTGATCTTTGCGAAGCCTCTAGACGAAGAGCTGATCACGACCGCACTACAGCGTTACGACCGCATTGCAACGCTTGAAGAGGGTACGCTCATCGGAGGCGTAGGCGAGCGGATCGCAGCCTTAGCTCAGCGTCAGGGCTTCCGAGGGCAGATCATTCACTTTGGGCTACCCGACACCTTTGTCGAGCAGGGCTCCGTCGCCGAGCAGCGCCGCTACTGTGGCATCGATACCGACACAATATATAATAGGATTAAAGCTGAGCTATGCGAATAGTTATTGCTGGAGCAGGCGAGGTGGGTACCCATCTAGCCTACAAGCTATCGGGTGAAGAGCAGCAGTCCACGACACTCATTGACTCTGACAAGGAGCTGCTGCGTCGTGTACAGCGCAAGTTTGATGCCTACACGATCGTAGGTGACCCGACGAAGCTGGAGGATCTGCAGCTGACGGAGGTGCATGATTGCGATCTCTTTGTCAGCGTGATGCCTGGCGAGGCGGAGAATCTACTCGCCTGTATGCTCGCGGCACAACTTGGTGCTAAGCGAACCATAGCTCGTATCAATAACCATCGCTACCTGGCGGAGCACTACCGACGCTTCTTCGGGAGTCTTGGTATAGACCAGCTTATCTACCCAGAGGAGCTGGCTGCTGAAGAGATAGCCAACAGCTTCAAGCACCCCTGGGCGAGAGTCTATGTGGAGCTACTCAATGGAGCTTTCGTCCTCGTGGGCGTCAAGGTGCGACAGGGGAGCATCCTCGTGGGGCGTCCGCTGAGCTGGACAAAAGGTCTGGACGACAAAGCCTTTCACGTGGTCTCTATCAAGCGTGGCGAAGAGACGCTCATACCTGATGGTCAGACCGTCATAGAGCATGGTGACATCGTCTTCTTCACCTGTCTCAACAAGGACATAGATCTCGTCCGTCAGTACTGCGACAAGGATCAGCGCCCCGTCAAGCGGGTGGTCATACTCGGGGGTAGCCTCATAGCGCTTCGCACCGTCTCCAAGGCACCGAGCAATATAGACTTTCACCTTATCGAGCGAGACCTGGAGCGCATCAAGGAGATCGAAGATGAGATCCCCTCCAATGTCAAGCTCTACGATGGCGATGGGCGTGACCTTACGCTTATCTCTGAGATAGGACTAGACGAAGAGAGCATCTTTGTGGCGCTAACGGAAAACTCGGAGACAAACATCCTCGCCTGCCTTGCTGCTAAGCGCTTTCAAGTGGCTAAGACGATCGCTAAAGAGGAGAACATCGACTACATCCCTCTTGCCGAGAAGCTCGACATCGGCACGATCATCAATAAGAAGGTGATCGCTGCGGGCAACATCTTTCATGCGCTCCTCGGCTCCGACACGAAGACTGTCAAGTCGCTCACCATCGCTCACACTGACGTGGCGGAGCTACAGGCTAAGAGCGGATCCGCCATTACGGAGCATCTGGTCAAAGATCTGAACCTCCCGCAGGGTGTCACCCTCGGAGGTCTGGTGCGTAATGGCGTACCGATGCTGATCGATGGTAATATGGAGATACAGCCCTATGATAGCGTCGTGGTCTTCTGTACCAATACGCCTATGGAGCAACTCTCTAAGCTCTTTGACTGAAGCCCCTCGGCACTCTAATTTCTCTATTCCCTTTTTTTGATCCAACCAAGCTCATGAGACGTATCAATCTACCCTTCGTGGGGAGCATCGTGGGGGTTATCTGTCTGATCGAGTGTATCTTCCTCCTCCTCAGTATCGGTGTGTCGCTCTTGATGCAAGACTACGCCGTAGTGCCACTCCTAGTCACGCTAGGTGTAGCTCTGCTGGTAGGTCTAGGCTTCCTCTGGTTCGGACGGCGCAAGCATAGTGACAAGCTCGGGCGTCGTGAGGCTATGCTCGCCGTGACGATGACATGGCTGGTTATGGCGCTGATCGGTATGATCCCCTTCCTAGTGGGGGGCTACCTACCACGTTTTAGCAATGCGCTCTTTGAGTCGGTCTCAGGCTTTACCACTACGGGCGCCTCGACCTTTACCTCTGTGGAGCATCTCCCCAAGGGGATCCTCTTCTGGCGTTCTATCATGCAGTGGCAGGGCGGTATCGGGATCGTCGTCTTCTCGCTGGCGCTGAGTCCTGTGCTAGGCAAAGACATCGGACTCCTCTACCAAGCTGAGGTGACAGGCGTAGATCATGACCGCTTTATGCCACGTATCAAAGAAGTCGCCATACGACTGGCGGCTGTCTACACGCTCCTGACGCTAGTACTCATCATACTGCTACGACTCACACCGATACCTCTCTTTGACGCTTCTTGCGTGGCTCTGACTTGTATCTCGACTGGTGGCTTCTCGATCTATGATCAGCCTTTTGAGGTGATCAATAGTCCTTACTTTGAGTTGATCCTGATGATCTTTATGGTGATCGGTAGCCTTAATATGACGCTAATCTACTTCGCCTTCAAGGGGCAGGTCAAGCAACTCTTCAAGGACGAGCAGACACGCTGGTTCCTCGGCATCATCTTCATCACAGCTACGCTCGTGACCCTACATCTTGTCATCAACAACATACAGCCTCATATAGGAAAAGCGCTCCGCGACTCTTTCTTTCAGATCGTCTCGCTCATCTCCACCACGGGATATATCTATGCCGACTACGCCAGCTGGGGACCCTTCTTTATGCTGTGCGGACTCTTCGTCATGTTCGTCTGTGGTTGTGCGGGATCCACGGCGGGAGGCTTCAAGGTGATCCGCATTGTCATTATGTCCAAGACACTCCCCAAGGAGATCGCTCACCGCATCTCGCCAAGCCTTGTAGCTCCACTGCGGATCAATGGTAAGAGCGTCCCTGACGAAGCGGTCTACAAGGTGATGGGCTTCTTCTTTGGTTACATCGCTCTGATCTTCCTAGGCACCTTCTGTCTCACCTTCACGGGCAACGACTTTATCTCCGCTGGCACGGCTTCCGTCGCAGCTATCGGCAACGTAGGACCAGCCTTTGGAGACTATGTCTTCAACTTTTCGAGCGCCTCTTCTTTTGATCTGCTTGTGCTGAGCTTTCTCATGCTGGCAGGTCGTCTTGAGCTTTTTACCGTGCTGAGTCTCTTCGCTCCAGCTTTCTGGCGTCGCTAGTTTCTTTCGCATACCGACACTTTAAGGAGGAGATAGTCGTCACTCGAATCAAATGATTGTGGTTACTTGAGAGCGCCTAGTAGATAGACTATGCAAAGGTAATATGGGAGCCCGTAGAGACTGCTCTCTAGTGTACTCAAGATCCGTCTGTAGCCTGCTACTGGCTCAATAGTCCACAAAGAAGAGCGATACAGCGACTAGGTTAAACATGTAGGACACGAAGTCCATCCCTCAAGCCTTACGGCTCACTACGAGGGGCATTTATACTCCCCCAACGAAACTCTCTTCGCAACGCACAATGAAACGCTTCGCAAAGCGCAGGCTAGCGTGGCGCAAGACGGTAGAGCACGAAGGTGATGGCGAGGTAAACTAAGTTCGGCAACCAAGCTGCAAGCATAGGCGACATAGCTCCCGTGACCGCAAAGGAAGAGGTGACCGTCATGAAGAGGATATAGAGGAAGCTGAGCGACAGTCCCACAGCGAGGGCTAGCCCCATACCGCCCTTGCGCTTGCGAGCCGAGAGCGAGACGCCCATGAGCGTTAGTATGAAGGAGGCGGGGATCATCGCTATGCGCTTGTGTAGCTCGATAGCGTAGAGCTGGGTCGCTGCGCCTCTCATACGTTGCTGCTCGATAGATCGGTACAGTTGTGGCGTGGTGAGCATCTCGACATCACCCTCTGTGACGAGGAAGTCCTTAGGCGTGATCGGTATGATCGTGTCTAGCTGATTGCCCCTACGGAGTGAGTCTTGTCTCTCGCCGAAGTAGGTGATCGTATAGTCTTGCAGCTGCCAGTTGTGGAGCGTATCGTAGACAATACTATTCGCTATCATACGGCTCTGTAGATCTTTGCCCTCAAAGCGATCCATCGAGAAGGTATACCCGACCTTGCTCTCATCATTGTAATAAGAGATAAACATAAAGGTCTCGGGCGCCACCTGCATCTGGATCGCATTGGCGTAGGTGATGCGCTTGTCCTTGATATATCTATTCTGAAAGTCTATCCTGATGCGATTGCCTGGAGGTATGACGAAGCTACTCAAGACGAAGGTCAGAGCTGCGATCACGGCAGCGCCCAGCATGTACGGCTTGAGGAGCCTACGGAAGCTCACCCCGCAACTCAGGATAGCGATGATCTCACTATGCTCTGCCAGACGCGAGGTGACGTAGATGACCGCTATGAAGACAAAAAGCGGACTAAAGAGGTTCGCATAGTAAGGGACGAAGTTAGCGTAGTAGTCCCATATGATAGCACGTAGTGGCACCTCTGGCTGTAGGAGCTTGTCTAGCTTTTCGGTCACGTCGAAGGCTATCGCCACCGCCAAGATCAGGACAATGGAGAAGAAGTAGGTCGCCAAGAACTGGGTAAAGATGTACCTATCGACCGTAGAGATTACCTTGCGACGCATCGGACTCGTTAGACGTATTGACTCCTTATATAGTAGTCTGCACCCTCGGGAGAAGCTCCTCCCGAGGGTTTTTGCTTAGATATAGATCAGTGCGAGCGCCAGTCATGAGTCTTACTACTTAGCATAGCTCACGGCACGAGTCTCACGGATCACCGTGATCTTGACCTGCCCGGGGTAGGTCATCTCGGTCTGTATCTTGTGAGCGATGTCTGCCGAGAGCGTCTCGGTAGTCTGATCGTCAATCTCGTCAGCACCTACGATGACACGTAGCTCACGACCCGCTTGGATTGCATAGGTCTTGACCACACCTGGATAGGAGAGTGCTAGCTGCTCGAGGTCTTTGAGACGCTTGATGTACGCCTCGACGATCTCATGACGAGCTCCTGGTCTAGCACCGCTTATGGAGTCACAGATCTGCACGATAGGTGCTAGGAGCGTCTCCATCTCTATCTCCTCATGGTGCGCACCGACAGCGTTGCAGATGTCGGGCTTCTCCTTGTACTTCTCACAGAGCTTCATACCGAGGATAGCGTGTGGTAGCTCAGGCTCTTCGTCAGATACCTTGCCGATGTCGTGTAGCAAGCCTGCACGACGCGCTTTCTTAGCATTGAGTCCCAGCTCAGAAGCCATCGTAGCACAGAGGTTAGCCGTCTCACGAGCATGCTGCAGGAGGTTCTGTCCATAGGAGGAGCGATACTTCATCTTGCCCACCAGACGCACCAGCTCAGGGTGCATACCATGTATGCCGAGGTCGATGATCGTCCGCTTGCCCGTCTCGATGATCTCCTCCTCGATCTGCTTGCTGACACGCTCTACCACCTCCTCGATGCGAGCTGGGTGGATACGTCCGTCCTGTACTAGCTGATGCAGCGCTAGGCGAGCTATCTCACGGCGTACGGGGTCAAAGGCTGAGAGTACGATAGCCTCTGGTGTATCGTCTACGATGATCTCCACACCCGTGGCTGCCTCTAGAGCGCGTATGTTACGACCCTCACGACCGATGATGCGTCCCTTGACCTCGTCATTGTCTATGTGAAATACTGAGACTGAGTTCTCCACAGAGGTCTCCGTAGCGATACGCTGTATCGTCGCGACGATGAGTCGTCGAGCCTCTTGCGAAGCATTCATCTTAGCCTCTTCGATCACCTCTGCTGTGTAGGCAGCCGCCTGATCACGAGCCTCTAAGCGCAGGGACTCGATGAGCTGCTCGCGAGCTTGCGCTGCTGATAGTCCGCCTATCTCCTCCAGCTTAGCTTGCTGTGTGAGGAGGGCTTGGCTTAGTTCTTCTTGCTTCTGAGCGACTAGCTGCTCCTGCTGCACCATCTGCTTGCGCTCACGCTCTAGATCAGATGAGGCCTCTTCTAGTTGCTTGGTACGTGCTGTGAGCGTCTGCTCGAGCTGCTGTAAGGTCACCTCTCGGCCCTGCACCTGTGCTGTGCGATCAGCGAGACGCTCCTCGAGCTCCCCCTTGAGCTGCAAGGCGTACTCCTTAGCTTCGATCATCTTCTGCTGCTTGAGTATCTCAGCATCCTGCTGCGCTTTCTCTAGTATGCTGTCAGCCTCACGTAGCTCTTTCTTTTTAGTCTTATGAGCCTCGAGGATCACCTTGTCGGCATTTTCCTGAGCCTCCTGCAGGATACGCTCCGCTCGCTGCTTGTAGAGGTGCATCACGGCAAGCCATACGGCTCCACCGCCCACGACGAGGGCTAATAATATGAATAGAATCAGTAGGTATGTGCTAATCTCCATAAATCGTTATCACTAAAGTGTGTATATCTAATCTGTCACAATGTCTCTAACATGATCGGTAGAGATACAGACACACCCTACTGAGAGAAGTCCCAGTGGTCAAACGATAGGTCTGAGCTATATGTCTCAAGCCTTTCCAAAGGAGGACTCGGGGGGGGGAGCGCTCCTACAGACTACAGCTGTCGCTCTAGCAGGCTATTTACCTCAGAGAGACGCTTCAGCAGCTCTGTCGTGTCTTTGCTCTCCTTGAGCACCTCACACTGCACGGCGATATCCACGGCCGCCATGAGCCAGTGCAGCTGCTCATCGCTCTCTGCGGGCTGTGGGTAAGCTGCACGATACTTCTTGACGAGAGCCGATATCGTATGCTGTGCACGACGATAGTAAGGCTCCTCACTGCGCGGCACCTCAATAGGGATAGCGATACCGTCGACAAGTAGCGTGATACTCTGCATCTCCTCTTGGCGATGCCCTGAGCTAGTGCTATGCAGATCCATCTGTGCCATTAGTGTGACTGAGTTGTAGCTGTACTATGTTGTAGCTCTAGGAGAGCTATGCTTTGGTCCATTCGTTTGATCATCTGGGACAGTCGCTCCTTAGCGATGCCCATATCAGTACCACTGACGATAAGAGCGCGCGCCATCAAGAGTTGCCGGTTGCGACTCTCGAGTCCCTCCAGCTCATCACACTGCTCACTGAGCCGTGCCTTGAGGTCTGCTATCTCCCTGCGCTGCGTCTCCATCTCTTGTAGCAGCGCATCACGCTGCTCGATGAGTCGCAAAGCATTTCGGTAGAGTGCATCCATCTGTAGTTGCTCGTCGTGCGTCATTTCGTCACCATGTGTATCACAAAGGTACAGAAAAAAGAGATTAGAAGTTAGAGATTAGAGATTAGGGTGGGGCTAGTGGCTCTAGAGGCTCTAGTGGTGCTGGTGGGTGCTGGTGGACTCTGGTGGTTCTGGAGGTACTGTGGGTGCTAGTGATGCTAGTGCTAGTAGCTCTAGGGGGGTGTCCTCTCCTGAAATAGTACACAGTTGGGAAGCCAACCCCAACAACTATGAAAG
>OHQG01000069.1_pt1 | contig 66342 bp, 69 predicted proteins | sample 1577871 | NCBI WGS metagenome assembly OHQG01 (sample SAMEA3879604, study PRJEB24766) | human gut metagenome | biome: human-associated habitat; feature: feces | place: USA | collected 1985/1987
TCCTCCGAAGTTTCATTTGATTCCTCCGAAGTTTTATTTCGTCTCCACGTGGAGATTTATCCTTTTCCACGTGGAGATTTGAAAATACCTACGTGGAGATTCATTCATTTCTTCTGATCAGGTTCTTGTGGTTGGATTAGAATATATTATGTACCTTTGCGGTGCATAGGTGTACGAGGAACAACCAAATCTTGTCACCCCGTCTGAATAGGGAACTTGGTGCGAAGCCAAGACTGTACTCTCAGCTGTAACTCCTGAAGTGCGCCCCTGCATTATGATGTCACTGTAGCACGACCCCTACTAGCCTTCCATAAAGGTGCCGTAGGTAGCTATGGGAAGACCCAGGGTATCGCCCGTTTTGTACGACTCGATGTGAGCTATACGAACTAGGGAGAAGTCAGAAGACCTGCCTGTGCCATAGGACTTTTGTTTTCAGAGCTAGGAAATAAAAAGAATGACAGCGGGACATATATTATGGCTTCACATAGTGCGTATGATAGAGTCCATAGCAGCGATACTGACTATGAGGCTCCCTCTCGTTGTGTCTACACTCATCAGTCACTCTCTACTGCCAGCCAGGAGGGCTTGGCAGGCTCCGACCTGTAGGATAGTGCTGCTACCCGTGACTTCTGCTCTGTATTTCGATCGTCCTACTCTGACGCACGACGATTCTATTCACTTTATACAGAAAAGAAGTTATGAAAACACGCGAAGAGTACATCGAGAGCCTTAGAGCTCTCCATCTCAATGTCTACTTCATGGGCAAGAAGATCGACAACCCCGTCGACCACCCCATGATCCGTCCATCGCTCAATTCGCTAGCGATGACCTATGAGCTGGCGCAGCAGGAGGAGTACAAGGATCTGATGACCGCTACCTCCCACATTACGGGCAAGACGATCAATCGCTTCTGCCACATTCACCAGAGCGCTGAGGACCTCGTCAAGAAGGTCAAAATGCAGCGTCTCCTAGGTCAGAAGACCGCTAGCTGCTTCCAGCGCTGTGTGGGGATGGATGCTTTCAACGCTATCTGGTCTACCACCTACGAGATGGACGAGGCGTGCGGTACCAACTACCACCAGCGCTTCAGAGACTATGTACAGTACTGCCAGGACAACGATCTCGTCGTAGATGGTGCTATGACCGATCCTAAGGGCGACCGTAGCCTCTCTCCTTCACAGCAGGAGGATCCCGACCTTTACGTACACATCAACGAGATACGCCCTGACGGTATCGTTGTCACGGGCGCTAAGGCTCACCAGACTGGCTCGGTCAATTCGCACGAACACCTGATCATGCCTACCTGCTCGATGCGTGAAGAGGATGCTGACTACGCTGTCTCTTTTGCCATCCCCAGTGATGCCGAGGGCGTTACGATCATCTACGGCCGTCAGTCTTGCGACACGCGTAAGATGGAGGAGGGCGCAGACATTGACCTCGGTAACTCAACCTTCGGAGGTCATGAGACGCTCTTCATCATGGATCACGTCTTCGTACCTATGGAGCGTGTCTTCATGTGCCGGGAGTACCAGTTCTCTAATATGCTTGTCGAGCGCTTCGCTGGCTATCACCGTCAGTCTTATGGTGGCTGTAAGGTAGGTGTGGGCGACGTCCTGATCGGTGCTGCTGCACTGGCTGCTGACTACAATGGCGTGCCCCGGGCTTCGCACATCAAGGACAAGCTGATCGAGATGGTGCACCTCAATGAGACGCTCTACGCTTGCGGTATCGCTTGCTCGGCTGAAGGAAAGAAGACGAAGTCGGGCAACTACCTGATCGATATGCTTCTGGCCAACGTATGTAAGCAGAATGTAACTCGCTATCCTTACGAGATCACACGTCTCGCTGAGGACATAGCAGGCGGTCTGATGGTTACGATGCCTAGCCAAGCTGACCTGCAGCATGAGGAGGTCGGGCCGCTTGTACGTAAGTACCTCGCTGGTGCTAAGGGTACGGATACGGTAAATCGTATGCGCATCTTGCGTCTGATCGAGAACCTCACGCTCGGTACCGCTGCCGTAGGCTACCGCACGGAGAGCCTGCATGGTGCTGGCTCGCCACAGGCTCAGCGCATTATGATCTCGCGTCAGTGTAATATGGAGGCAAAGAAGGAGCTGGCTCGTCAGATAGCTCATATCGATACCTCTCTAGATAAGCCTCAGGGCAAGTAGTCACTATCTCTTATGACAGATCTATCCTCTAGGGTAGACGAGATCACGACCATCATCAGTAGCTGTGTGCGTCCTCAGCTTCAAGCACACGGGGGCGACATAGCACTGCTGAGGGTCGCTGGCGAACAAGTTTTCGTCAAGGTCTCGGGGAGTTGTCAAGCATGCCCCTCGCTCAGTGGCACGATCCAAGAGGTAGTGCAGGAGACGCTACGCAGCGAGCTGGGACTCCCCACCCTAATGGTCACCGTAGACGACAGCGTCAGCGACGAACTCATCGCCGAGGCGCTTCGGATCATACGGAGGTAAGGGCTATTGGCTGTTGGCTCTTAGCTGTTAGCCATTAGCTAGAGTCACTAAAGCCAACGGCCAACGGCCAACAGCTAACAGCCAATCTCTAATCTCTAACTTCTAACCTCTATCTTCTAATCTCTCTATATGTCTATCCCATTTAGCAGTATCTCTCCCGACGAAGCGGTCTCCCACATACAGGACGGTGACTTCGTCGTACTATCTCATGCGGCAGCTGTACCGCAAGCGTGCGTCGCTGCCTTAGCTCGAAACTATGAGCGCTTTCACGACGTCCGCATCTTCCATATGGTCACCCTGGGCGATAGTCCCTACACAGCACCCGAGATGGAGGGACACTTCAGACTTGTGACCAACTTCGTCGGTGCCAACACGCGTCCCGCTGTCGATGAGCAGCGTGCGGACTTCGTCCCCTCTTACTTCTACGAGGTACCCTCGATGATGCAGCCTGGGGGAGTCTTTCACCCCGATGTCGCTATCGTGCAGCTCTCCTATCCCAACGAAGAGGGCTACTGCAGCTTCGGCACCTCTTGTGACTATAGCAAGCCCGCCGCTGAACAGGCTCGGGTCGTCATCGGAGAGCTCAATAAGCAGATGCCATTCGTTGGCGGAGACAACCTCATACATATCTCTCAGCTCACGCACATCGTCGAGGCCGACTACCCACTCTACGCACTCGACCTTCCACGCATCGGAGAGGTCGAGGAGGCTATCGGACGCCATTGCGCAGAGCTCATACAGGATGGCGACACGCTCCAGCTTGGTATCGGAGCGATCCCCGATGCTGTCTTGCTCTTCCTCAAGGATAAGAAGGATCTCGGCATACACTCCGAGATGGTCTCTGACGGTGTGGTCAAGCTGATCAAGGCTAATACCATCACGGGTCGGCGCAAGACGCTCCTCCCCAACAAGGTGGTCGCTACCTTCCTCATGGGTACGCAAGAGCTCTACGACTTTGCGCACAACAATCCAGCCATCGAGATGCGTCCCGTCAACTATGTCAACGACCCGCGCATCATCGCCCAAAACGATCACCTCGTGAGCATCAATAGCTGTATCGAGGTAGACCTTATGGGGCAGGTGGTCTCTGAGGCGATGGGCTTGCGACAGTTCAGCGGTCCAGGCGGACAGGTAGACTTCGTGCGTGGTGCCACCTGGTCTAAAGGCGGACGCAGCATCATCGCTATCCCCTCCACGGCACGCCGAGGCACCGCCTCCCGCATCGTACCGCTACTCACAGAGGGTGCCGCCATCACCACCTCTCGCAATGACGTGGACTACATCGTCACCGAGTATGGCGTAGCGCACCTCAAGGGCAAGTCGCTCCGTGAGCGAGCCTTAGCACTGACAGCTATCGCTCATCCCAATTTCCGCCCCGAGCTAGAGGCGGAGTGCAAGAGAAGATTCAAACTATAACAATACATTCTTACTATGCAACTATTCAAGCTCAAGACGGTCATCGACCAGTTCGAGACCTTTGCAGACTTTGCTAAAGCCTTTGCACTCGGGGAGCGTGATCTAGTCATCACCAATGACTTCCTCTACGAGCCCTTTATGAAAGCCTCTCAGCTACCCTGCCACTTCGTCATGCAGGAGCACTACGGCACGGGAGAGCCTTCGGAGGAGATGATGAATCAGATCCTCCACGACCTCCAGGGTACGGATTACGATCGTGTCATAGCCGTAGGCGGTGGTACGGTCATCGACATCTCCAAGCTCTTTGTGCTGCGTGGCTTGACAGACGTGATGGACGCTTTTGACAAGAAGATACCACTCGTCAAGGAGAAGCAACTCATCATCATCCCCACGACCTGTGGTACGGGTAGCGAGGTGACCAATATCTCTATCGCTGAGATCAAGAGCCGCCAGACGAAGATGGGACTCGCCGATGATGCCATCGTAGCTGACAATGCGGTCATCATACCTGAGCTGCTCAGGGGGCTGCCCTTCAAGTTTTACGCATGCAGCGCCATCGATGCGCTGATACATGCTGTAGAGTCCTTCCTCTCGCCTAAGTGCAATCCCTACACCGCTATCTTTAGCGAGGCCGCGTGGCAGATTATCATCCCAGTCTTCCAGAAGATACGAGACAAGGGTCCCGACTACCGCTTCGATTGTATGGGCGAGATGATCATGGCGAGCAACTTTGCGGGCATCGCCTTTGGCAATGCGGGTGTCGGTGCCGTCCATGCGCTCTCTTATCCGCTCGGTGGCACCTATCACGTACCGCACGGAGAGGCAAACTATCAGTTCTTCACCGAGGTCTTTAAGGCTTACGAGCGCAAGGCTCCAGCGGGTCAGATGCAGCTCCTCAAGGAGAAGCTCTCCAAGCTGATGGGTTGTACGCCCGCCACGCTCTTTGACGAGATAGACGCATTGCTCTCAGCTTTGATCGCCAAGAACCCGCTCCACACCTACGGTATGAAGGAGGAGGAGATCGAAGGCTTTGCCGATGCGGTCATCGCTACGCAGCAGCGCCTCCTTGCAAACAACTACACCCCCCTCACACGGGACGAGATCAGAGACATCTACAAGGCTCTCTACTAATAAAGCTATCATACAATTCAATCTATAAACAACCATATCATGGATATCAAAGAAATGGTCTCTCTAGCACGAGAGGCACAGAAGGATTACCAAGCACGCTTCGACCAGGACGCTGTAGACCAGGTGGTCAAGGCTCTCTGTCGTGTCGTCTATGACAATGCTGAGATGCTCGCTCGTGAAGCTGTCGACGAGACCGAGATGGGCGTCTACGAGGACAAAGTAGCTAAGTGCCGCAACAAGTCAAAAGGCGTATGGAGCAACCTCCAGGGCAAGAAGAGTATGGGCGTACTAGACATCGACGAGAAGACTGGTCTCATCAAGATCGCTAAGCCCGTAGGTGTCGTCGCTGCGATCACTCCGACGACCAATCCGATCGTCACTCCGATGGCAAACATCGCCTTCGCTCTCAAGACGCGCAACGCTATCATCGTCTCGCCACACCCACGCTCTAAGAATTGCTCCGCACATACCATTCAGCTCATACTGGAGCGTCTCAAGGAATTCAACGTTCCTGAGCACCTCATCCAGTGCGTCACCGAGCCCTCTATCCAAGCCACGCAAGACCTTATGGCAGCCGTCGACGTCGTAGTCGCTACGGGTGGTATGGGTATGGTACACTCTGCTTACTCTTCGGGCAAGCCCTCCTTTGGCGTAGGCGCTGGCAACGTGCAGGTCATCCTCGACGAGCATATCGACTACAACGAAGCTGCCGAGACTATCATTCGCGGACGTATCTTTGACAACGGTATCATCTGCTCTGGCGAGCAGTGCTTCATCTACCCTGAGCAGCACCGGGAGGAGATCTTCCAGGCCTTTAAGGATCACGGAGCTTACTTCGTACCTGCTGAGGAGCATGACAAGATGGTCAATACGCTCTTCGTCAACGGCACCATCAGCCGTGACGTGGTCGGCAAGAGCGTGCAGCACATTGCCCAGCTCGCTGGCATCTCCGTACCCGAGGGCACCCGTATGCTCATCGTGCCCGCCAAGGGCGTCGGCACGGCCGATCCTATCTGCAAGGAGAAGATGTGCCCCGTGATGACCTGTCTGCCTTACAAGCACTTTGACGAGGCGATCGAGATTGCCAATACCAACCTCAAGATGGAGGGTAGCGGCCATACGGCAGGCATCCACTCGAACAATCAGGGTAACATCATCAAGGCGGGCGATGAGATCACTATCTCGCGTCTGATCGTTAATGCGCCCTGCTCGATCACGGCTGGTGGATCGATCCAAAACGGTCTCTCCGTGACCACAACCCTAGGCTGCGGTAGCTGGGGCAATAACTCTATCTCGGAGAATCTTACCTACAAGCACCTACTCAACATCTCTCGCATCGCTCGTATGTCCCCACACGTCCACGTGCCGACCGACGAGGAGATCTGGGCGATGAACTAAGTGCGCCAGTGCAGACGCTCTGCGCTCGCTACGACTGAGAGCGCTCCTAATACAACGCAAGCCACCCGCTCTGTCGAACGGGTGGCTTGTTTTATTGTCGCTGATCAGCGTCTCTAGAAGTGGAAGGAGAGGTCAGCGCCGAAGGTGCGTGGCTGAGCCTGCTGAAGGAACGAATTGCCAAACGACTGGAAGTAGAAGGTCGCATAGCGCGTGTCCGTCAGGTTACGTCCCCAGATCGCTACGGTGACGTAGGGGAGACGTACGCCGAGGCGTGCGCCGAGCGTCATGTAGGGATCTTGGCGATGCTGATTCTCTGAGTCCCAGTAGATAGGGCCATTGCCACGCAGCTCTACCGAAGCGAGTACGCCCTTGAGCCAGGAAGTTTGGATAGGCTCATTCAACTGAAGCATCGTAGCGTAGGTATGCGCTGGGACATAGGGGATATAGTTCCCCTCATAGTTTACCTCTATCGGAGCTCCGCCCTGAGGATTAGCACGGCTCGTGAGGTAGTCTTGGAAGGTAGCATGCGTATAGCCATACTGGGCAGAGAGCGTGAGCGAACGCCAGAGACGTGCCTTGACACTCGCCTCAGCACCGAGCGAGAGCGCCTTGCCAGCATTGACCGTCGTACGTCCCGTACCCGTGGTCACGAAGCGTGCCACCTGTAGGTCTCGTATCCATGAGCCGAAGAGCGTAGCTGACACGAAGAGGCGATCTTGTAGCGTCAGGAGACGTCCGCCCAGCTCTAGGTTGTAGGCATGCTCAGGCTTGAAGGCTGCTAGGTTAGCGTCGCCTGTCTGTACCTGTGGCTGCTGCTTCCCCTGCGACATGACGAGCGCCATCATCTCCCGCTGTGCCTGCTGCATTAGCACCTCGGTCATCATCTGCTCATTGTACCCGCCCGTCTTGTAGCTCTTAGAGGCTGCCACAAAGAGGTAGCTACCAGTCGTAGGACGATAGCTCAGAGAGAGCTTAGGTAGGACTTGGAAGAAGTCTTGGTAGTCTCCCTCACCCACCAAGCGACTATTCACGTCAAAGTGCTTCTTTGCCTCAGGCTTAGCCTTTGGAGCTACCTCTAGCCCTAGGCTAAAGTCGCTGTCGAAGTCCATCGCTTGACGCTCAGCATCGATCCGCACCCCTAAGTTAAGGTCGAAGCCTGTCCAGTCAAAGGGCTCATGCAGATTACTCTCGTGATAAAGGGCTACACCATAGCTGCTCTTGTCAAAGATATTGTGGTTGACTCGCTCCTTAGAGGCATCGACCATCATCTGTACAGGCACCTTGTCGTTTTTGTTTGCTCTGTCTAGTCCAGGCTGTATCATCGCCATCAGTCCCTCGGGGCGTATCGCTACGGGGACCTCTAGATGGTTCGTCTGGTAGATACCATTGAGACCCAGTGTCCAGTTGTAGGTCATCTGCTCCTTATTGCGTAGGATCAGGTCAGCCGTGACAGCATCTTGACGTTGCTTTTGATTGATCGTAAAGATATCTCGAGGCGTGTAGTCCTGATCCATCATCATATTGTCTCGTAGCGCTTGGTAGCTGGCGGTGAAGTCTAGTCGCACTTCGTCCCAAATCTTGTCATAAGCTAGTCGCGCCTCCCCGACGGTACGATCGTAAGAGCCAGGAGCGTTGTAGTTGATCGGCATCGTCTCGCCACTCTTAGGATGGATCATCGCATAGGGAAAAGCTCCCTGCTCTACGCCATCCCATACACCCGCTAGTCGCAACCTCTGCGAAGCATCAGGACGCCACTCGAAGTGCAGGTTGGCACCATAAGCCTCCTCAGCATCAGCTGGCGAGCCATCGAATGTGTTCGTATAGAAGCCATCATTTCTATTGTAATACCCCCCAAGGGCGAGACCTACCTTGGAGTTGAAGGCGTGTGCTAGTCGTGCAGCGCCCTCGACGATCCCATGATTACCCGCTCTAGCACGTACATTCAGTGCTGGGTCGTCAATAGGCGAGCGAGAGGTCAGGAGGATCGTCCCCGCCATAGCGTTGCGCCCGTAGATGTTACTATGTGCTCCACTCATCACCTCGATAGACTCGATGCCGAGGAGGTAACGATTGATCGAATTATTGAGCACGGGTACGCCATCGATAAAGAAAGCGGTGGACTGCCCGCCACTACGCGTGCCGATGCCACGCATGTAGATCGGCGAGGTGAGACGCGAGCCGTAGTCAGGCATGTAAAGATTAGGCACTACCGCTGTCAAGTCCGACAGATGCTTGATGTCGTACTCACGAAGCATCGTCGGAGTCACGAGACTCATCGCTCCCGGAGTACTCATCAGGAGACCAGCCTGACGCAGTAGCGGACGACGGGTTAAGACCCTCACCTCGTCCAGTTCGTAGGTCATCGTCGAGTCTGCGACAGTAGGCATCTCGTCGATAGCCCCCTGTAGTGGCAAGAAGAGTAGACTCGCCAAGGGGATAAAAAGTAGTTTTCGTAGGTTCATCTTATACTTACACTTTGCATTACTGGGTGCAAATGTAAGCAACCGTCATCGAATAAGCGCCCTATTAGTGCGAGGTCGTACCAAAGATCACAACTAAGTCAAAATAGGCTGTTGCTTAGTTGAGAAACGTCTCTTCTGACACAAGATTTCGACACATTTGCGAGGGATTTCCCCCTTGAGCCCCTCTGATTAAAAAGAGATCAGGTCGCAAAGTACTTGGACTCCACGACCTGATCTCACTATGTAAAGGGTTCTAGATATTGTAACCTCCAGAAAAGGCTGCCAGTGAAGTGCTAAAAAAGATCATCCAAATAGCGTAAACTATGGCCACGGCAAAGCCGACACAGGCCGAGACGATGACCCATATGCGCGCCTGACGGCTAGCATAGTCAGCGCCCTCGTAGTCACCTGCGATATAGCGAGAGGAGACCTGCGAAGAGTAAACGATCGCCACGATACCGCCGACGAGGCAGCAAAGGATCGTCACAGCGATGCTCCATGCGAGATAAGTCGGTGGCATAGGAGGCTGCTCGGCAGGCGTATTGTACTGCGGAGGACGGCTATTGTAGTGTGGCTCACTGTGATATTGTGGTGCTGCCGGGGCTCCATAGTTAGGTGCATTGTAGCTAGGCGGTGTCTGTGCGCTCCTTGTAAAGAGCGAGGTTAGCTCGTTCACCTGATGAGCGGGTGTCCAGTCGGTCATACCCTCACTCCAGACCATCGTGTCGGGCGTGATCTCCATCGCAGCAAGTTCCTCTAGCGTGTAGGGGCCAGCTTGCTGGTCATTGCGAATGATATAGTATTGCTTCATCGAAGATTAATTAGTTTGTTGCACTACAAAGGTAGCACTTTCGGAGTTGCTAGCAAATAGATGGCAGAGGAGACTGCGTTACTGTACGTCCCGCCCCATTGATTCATGCGCCAACGATCCATCTAATTAGTTCTTCAATGAGAAATGCTAGGAGAAACGCAAGATAGATGAAAACTGGGACTCTAACCCACCAGCGAGCTTGACGGCTAGCATAGGCAGCTCCCTCATAGTTGCCAGCGTAGTAGCAAGAGGAGACCTGTGTAGAGTAGACAATCGCAACAATTCCTGCTATGCGACAGAGAAAGATGGTCACAACGATGCTCCAAGTGAGATAGGTAGGTGGCATAGGAGGACGAGCTGATGGTCGAGCCTCTGGACCCGTAGTGTCGTAGCGAGGAGCTTCAGTCGCCTGACGATATGGCACTTGATAAGGAGAAGGCGTCTGTGCAGTGGTGGAAGCAAAGAGCGAGGTAAGTTCGGTCACTTGATAAGCGGGTATCCAGTCAGCTATATCCTCAGCCCAGACTATCGTGTCGGGTTTGATCCCCATCGCAGCAAGCTCCTCTATCGTATAGGGTCCAGCTGGCTGATCATTTCGAATGATGTAGTATTGCTTCATGAGATTAGTCTACTATACAACCAAAGGTACTGAATGTTTGTAAACGAAGAGTCTACTCAAGCACCGCAACGCTTACGAGTAGCGGAGTAGCGACTGTCAGAAAGAGCTGATCTCTTCGGTACGACAAGGGTACGTTTGTCCTAGCAGTGATGTCTCGGATCGGCTCTTTGATACGGCTCCGTTTAATCTTTTGACAGTTTAGCACCTCTAAGACGGAGACACATATACACACGGACATACATACGACACACTATGCGACAGATACCTTTGCGGAGTCTCTGCCTACTCTTAATACTTCACGCTTTAGTCATTACATTACCTGCCCAAGTGGTGACGACCGTACGAGGTGCCGTACGGGATAGTGCCGAGGCTCCTCTGGTGGGTGCCAATGTGGCATTTTATCGGCTCACGCCCTCAGGCGACAAGCAGCTCGTGGCGGGCGGTATGAGCGATGGCAAGGGACGCTTTACCATAGCTCAAGTGCCTCAGGAGCAGCTCTCCCTAGAGGTCTCCTACATAGGCTATCAAAACTACCAAAAGAGCCTGACGATCACGGCTGGGATAGACCTAGGGATCATACAGCTCGAGGAGGATGCGCATCTGCTCGAGGTGGTGGTCGTAGAGGGTAAAGCGACCGACATGACGGTGCGAGGTGATACGATTGCTTTCAACGCTGATGCCTACAAGGTGCCTCAAGGCGCTATGCTCGAGGAGCTGGTCAAGCGTCTCCCTGGAGCAGAGATCGACGAGAATGGTCAGATTACCATCGGTGGACAGCAGGTGGCGAAGATTATGCTCGACGGCAAGGAGTTCTTTAGCGGGGATACGAAGGTCGCTATGCGCAACCTGCCAGCCTCCGTGGTCAATCAGCTGGAGGTGCTAAACCAGCAGAGCGACGAGGCGCGCGTTACCAGCTTTGACGACGATGAGGAGCAGACGGTGCTCAACATACGCACGAAGCCTGATATGCGTCAGGGTACTTTCGGACACGCTCTGGCGGGTTACGGCTTGGACCACCGCTATGAGCTCAGCGGGATGCTCAACTACTTCTCCAAGCAGCACCAGACGACGCTCATCGCTGGCAGTAATAATACAAACGGGCAGGGACTCTCTGACCTAGACCTAGGCGGTGGCTCTAGAGGATGGGGTCGTGGTGGCGGTAGACGTGGCGGCGGCTTCAGACCACAAGGTATCACCACCTCTGCACAGGTCGCTGCTAATGAGACTTACACGCCTAATGATCGGCTGGAGATCAATGCGAATGCGCGCTATGGTTACTCCCAAAACGACCTCTCGGCACGCACCGAGACAGAGAACCTCTTGCCCGACAGCCCCAGTACATTTACCAATGAGACGACCGAGGCACTCAGACGTGGACATAATCTAGGGGGCGATGCCTTTATCAAGTGGCAAGCGACAGACCGCACGGAGCTGATCTACCGCCCTGCGGTGTATTACGGCTGGGGTATGGATCAGGAGGAGCGTAACTACCGCACTACGGATAGCGAGGATAACGAGCTGCATCGAGGCAGTCAGGAGAACCTTCGGGAGCATAGTGGGCTACGCCTCTTCAATATGCTCCTCCTAGGACACAAGCTCAATGACGAGGGACGCACCCTCAGCTTACAGCTCAACGGAGGCTTCCTCGGTGACAACTCCAGCACCGAGAGCCACTCGATGCTTCACTCCGTCGAGGGGGATCAGTCACAGCAGACGCTCCTGGAGGATCGCAACCAGACCTTCAACTACCGCATACGCACGGGCTATGTGGAGCCTCTCACAGAGCTGCTCTCGCTACAGGCACAACTAGAGTGGAGCGACCGCATACGAAGCAGTGAGCGTGACTACAAAACGCCCGACGCTACGGGCGCCTGGACAGAACTAGATGCCACGATGGATACGAAGATGAACACCCGTCTCAGCTCGCTGAGTGGAGGTGTAGACCTCAAGGTGGCCAACAAACTGATCGACCTGACCGTAGGACTACGTGTCCGCCCTACCTGGATGACTACGGAGCAGTCGCAACTAACTAGTCAAGAGCCTCTCGTGCGCCGAGAGACGATATGGGCTCCTTCGCTCAACTTTCGCTACACACCTAGCAAGCAGACGATGCTTCGCTTAGGCTATTGGGGGCGCTCCGAGATGCCTTCTGCAGGACAGATGTACACGCTCCCTGATGCGACGAACCTACGGGAGTCGATCGTAGGTAATCCAGATCTACGTCCCAGCTACCAGCATCAGATGTTTGGTATGTTTCGCACTTTCATCCCTAGTACGAGCCAAGCGATCAATCTACGCTTCTTCGGTGCTTATACCCACCATGCCGTGATCAGCGACCAGACGGTCGATGCCAAGACGCAACGCCGACAGATCACCTACATCAATGCCGATGGGGGAGAGTATATGGTACATGGTAACGGCTCCTTTACCACGCCCCTCTTTACGAAGTCGCTGTCACTGGCGGTCACGCTCGGATCGGCATACAACTACCGCTTAGGACGCATCAATGGCGTGACCAATGGGGCGCACTCATGGACATTCTCTCCGAACCTCTCCTTAGCTTATTCAAACAGCTGGCTCTACCTACGCGCTAAGGGAGGACTCAGATACCACTACGGTAGCCAAAGTCTACAGATCGCCACCTCGCCGCACACTTACGACTGGAGTGCTGGAGGCGATGCATCGGTCACGCTGCCACTAGGCTTCAAGGTGGAGAGCGAGGCGATCTACACACAAGGGGTCGGATACCAAGAGCCCTACAATGTCGCCTCTGTACTATGGAGCGCTGGACTCTCTTACTCCTTCCTGAAGGATCAAGCAGCGACCCTACGCATCAAGGTGTATGACCTACTCAACGAGCAGCAGAGCATATCGCGTCAGGTCACCGCTACGGAGATCAGCGACACTTGGTCCAACAGCCTCGGGCGCTACGCTATGCTACACTTCATCTACCGCTTCCGCCTGTAGAAAAGTCGACCAGCAACTCATCCCTATTGGAGCTGTCAAGAGAGATCTAGGGGGGAAGGCATCATAGTCAGACGGCTTAATCCGATAGCCACGTAGAGATTTGAGATTCTCCACGTGGCTATTTTTTATTCTCCACGTAGGCGAGAAACGATTCCTCCGAAGTTTCATTTCATTCCTCCGAAGTTTCATTTCGTTCCTACGTGGGAAATATTCTTTTCCTCCGTAGGAAATTCGAAATTCCTCCGTAGGAATTCGCCAGCCTCTCGAAGGGGAGTTGGTGCATCACCTATTTTTGTACCTTTGTGCTATACACCACAATAAAAAAGAGGCGGCCTCCGCTATGAGAGACCGCCAGCTTGTTATTTTCACTATGACTGATCAGGAGATTATAGTACACGACAAGACCTTTGTACCATACATCAAGGGAGAGCAGCTGCGTGCTGCCACACGGCGACTAGCGGAGCAGATACGCCAAGAGACGGAGGGACGTGATCCGCTCTTCGTCTGCATTATGAACGGCTCCTTTATGTTTGCCGCAGAACTACTGCAGGCGATCAATACCTCTGCGGAGGTGGCCTTCGCACGCTACTCGAGCTACTCTGGTATGGGGAGTACTTACCAGCTTAAGGAGGTGATGCCCGTGACGGCGCCTCTAGCAGGTCGTATGGTCATCATCATAGAGGATCTCATCGACACTGGCTTTACGATGATGAAGCTCAAGGAGAAGTTCCTTGCTGATGGCGCTGCCGAGGTGCGCATAGCTACTATGCTGCTCAAGCCCGAAGCGCTCCAGTGTCCTATCCATGCTGACTATGTGGGGATGGAGATCCACAACAGCTTCATCGTCGGGCACGGACTCGACTACAACGAGCAGGGGCGTATGCTCGATGACATCTACATACTTAAAGAGTAATCATACAGGAATAATCATACGGTCCACAGAGACCATCTAAACCAAGTTCTATCCAAAAGCAATGATCCACGTAATAATCTTCGGCGCACCGGGTGCTGGCAAGGGTACACAGAGCCAATTCATCGAGCAGCATTACCACCTAGAGCATATCTCTACGGGCGACCTACTCCGACAGGAGATCGCTCGCCAGTCACCTCTAGGCAAGCGCGTACAGAGCATCATCTCTCAGGGGCATCTAGTAGATGACGATACGATTATCGATCTTATAGCCAACGAGCTGCACCACCTCCCCGAGGGTATCGAGGGAGTTATCTTCGACGGCTTCCCTCGTACGGTGGCTCAGGCCGAGGCGCTCGATGCACTTCTAGAGAAGGACAAGACGAGCGTGGACTGCTTGATCGAGCTCAAGGTGCCCGAAGAGGAGCTACGGACACGTCTGCTCAATCGTGCTAAGATCGAGGGTCGTGCTGACGACACGCCCGAGGTGATCGCTGACCGCATACGTGTCTACAACGAGCGTACGCTCCCGATAGTAGACTACTACCACCGCAAGGGGGTACACTACGAGGTGCCTGGCGCTGGCTCCATAGAGGAGATCTCGGAGGCTATCTTTGTGGCGATAGACAAGAGCTTACAGCACAATAAGTAAACCAATGGCAGGTGAGAGCAACTTTGTAGACTATGTCAAGATCTATCTTCGCTCAGGCAAGGGCGGAAGAGGATCAGCACACTTTCGTCGTGAGAAGTACATCCCCAAGGGTGGTCCCGACGGTGGTGACGGTGGTCGTGGCGGTAGCATCTATATAGAGGCCAACCAAAACTACTGGACGCTCTTACACCTGCGCTACAACCGTCATATCATCGCTGAGAATGGCGAGGCGGGCGGTGCTAAGCTACAGACGGGTGCCGATGCGCCTGACATTGTGATCGAGGTGCCTTGCGGGACGAGCGTACATGACGCCACGACGGGCGAGTTTATCCTAGATGTGTCGCAGCATGGTGAGCGGCACCTCCTCCTCCCAGGTGGACGTGGGGGCAAGGGTAATAACTTCTTCAAGACCTCGACAAATCAAGCTCCTCGATACGCACAGCCTGGCGAGCCTAGTCAGGAGCGTCTCGTGGTACTACAGCTCAAGACGCTGGCAGATGTGGGACTGGTAGGCCTACCCAATGCGGGTAAGTCGACACTCCTAGCAGCACTCTCAGCGGCTAAGCCTAAAATTGCGGACTACCCCTTTACCACGCTGCAACCGAACCTGGGAATGGTCTCTTACCGTGACAACCGCTCCTTCGTCATGGCAGACATACCAGGGATCATCGAGGGTGCCGCTGAGGGTAGGGGACTAGGACTACGCTTCCTCAGACATATCGAGCGCAACTCGATACTGCTTTTTATGGTACCTATCGACAGCCCCGACATCATCGCCGAGTACCAGATGCTATGCCGTGAGCTGGAGGAGTACAATCCAGGACTGATCGACAAGCGACACATCCTAGCGATCACCAAGATAGACTTGGCAGACAGCGAGCTTATCGACCTAGTCTCGGAGACGCTACCCGAGGAGGTGCCAACGATCTTTATCTCTGCCGTGGCGCAGCGTGGACTGACTGAGCTGAAGGATCTGATATGGCGAGAGATCAATGCTCCCTCGCTGCATGATCCGAACGAGATCCTGCGCCAACCGCTCAACGACCGCACGACACAAGAGGACGATGATCCTGATAACCCGCTGCCTAAGCTTAAGGTGGAGGAGGATCACGACCTCATAGATGACATCATCTGGGAGGAGTAACTGCTTACTAAGGATGATGGTCACAATACTTTATCTTATAACTACTAACCTAGCATATATCCTATGAACTATCATCAATATAGTACCCCCGAGCTAGTCACGACGCAGCTCGCACAGTTTATCGCTGAGGCCGTTGAGGCGACCGAAGGCGACTTTCATCTAGCACTCTCTCTGGAGGAGCATGCGGAGATCTTGGCACAGGCACTCACCTCAGAGCCTTGGCGCAGTCGTATCGCATGGGATCGGGTACACTTCTACCTCCTTCACGAGCAGCTGGGCGATGCCGATCTAGCGCATCGCACGCTACTGCAGCGTCTTCTCTTTGATCCGCTACAGATCCCTGCGGAGCATATCCATGCTGTGGAGGAGAAGGCACAAGAACCCGCACAGGCTGCGACAGCTCTGCAGCAGCACGTAGCAGAGCGTGTACGCCACCTAGATGGTCGTCCGCAGTTTGACCTAGCCCTCCTCGAGATGGGTGTGGATGGTCATCTCGCTGGGGTCTATCCTGACCAGGTGGAGCTATACATCTCGGACGACGTCTTTGCGCCGAACGAGATGACCACCGAGCAGGGAGAGCAGCGTCAGCTCGTTACCGTAACGCTCGAGGCGCTCGAAGAGTCTAAGCGACTAGTCTTCCTCGCACTCGGTCAGGACGTGCGCCACGCAGTGGGACACATTATCAATCTCTTGCCAGAGGCGAAGGCTTATCCCGCCAACTTCCTTGCAGCAAAGATACCTTGGGTACATCTCTTTGCCGATGATCAGGCGATGCGTGAGAAGTCTTACGCGATCTATTAGTCCTCTGTATGAAAGAGTTTATCAAGACTTCTCAATCGAGTGAGCGCACGATCCTCGTAGGACTCATCACTCCCGATGTGTCGGAGACGCAGGCGGAGGAGTATCTTGATGAGCTGGCCTTTCTCTCAGAGACTGCGGGTGCAGAGCCGGTGGCGCGCTTCTTACAGCGTCTCGACACGCCGCACCCCGCCACCTTTGTGGGCAAAGGCAAGCTCGACGAGATCGCCGAGTATGTCTCTGCCCATGAAGTGGGGCTGGCTATCTTTGACGATGAGCTAGCGCCCAATCAGCTGCGCAACATAGAGCGACGACTAGGCATACGTATCCTCGACCGCACCTCGCTCATCCTCGACATCTTTGCCACACGAGCACAGACGGCACACGCCAAGACGCAGGTGGAGATGGCGCAGTACCAATATATGCTCCCACGTCTGACCAGACTGTGGACGCACCTCGAGCGGCAGCGTGGTGGTAACATCGGGCTCCGCGGCCCAGGTGAGACGCAGCTGGAGACTGACCGACGGATCATCCTGCGCAAGATCTCACAGCTCAAGGAGCAGCTCAAGAAGATCGACAAGCAGAAGAGCGTACAGCGACAGAACCGCGGCAAGATGGTGCGTGTCGCACTCGTCGGCTATACCAATGTGGGTAAGTCTACGCTGATGAATGTCCTCGCTAAGAGCGACATCTTTGCCGAGAACAAGCTCTTTGCAACGCTCGACACGACCGTTCGCAAGGTCGTCTTGGGAAACCTTCCCTTCCTCCTGGCCGACACGGTAGGCTTCATACGCAAGCTCCCGACGCAGCTGGTGGAGTCGTTCAAGAGTACCCTCGACGAGGTGCGTGAGTCAGACTTGATCCTGCACGTTGTGGACATCTCGCACCCAGAGTTTGAGGATCAGATAGCTGTAGTCACCGAGACGCTCCGAGAGATCGATGCCCTGGGCGACAAACCTCAGATACTGGTCTTCAACAAGATCGATGCTTATCAGCATATCCCCAAAGATCCTGACGATCTGACACCAGCGACCAAGCTCAACCGCACACGTGAGGAGCTAGAGAAGAGCTGGATGGCGCGTATGGGCAACGACTGCGTCTTTATCTCAGCACGTACGGGCGAGGGACTAGACGAGCTGCGACAGCTCCTCTACGAGCGTGTCAAGGAGATCCACATACAGCGCTACCCCTACAACGACTTCCTCTACCAAGACTATAGCGACCTGACGGACGATGGCGCAGAGTAAGCAGCTCACACGATGGCAGCGCATACGGCTTCGGCTGATGCGCACTACGTTGCGGGGCTTGGCATGCTTGCCCCGCTCTTTCGTTGATAAGGTACTAGTCCCTACACTAGACTGGCTACTCTATCATCTCTTTAAGTACCGACGTCAGGTGGTAGAGGAAAACATTCGCCTCACCCTCACACACCTCTCTCCCGAAGAGCAAAAGGCGGTCGGCAGACGCTTCTACCGTCATCTCGCCGAACTAATGCTTCACGAGGCGCAATATGCCTACAGATCGGACGAGCAGGTGCGCCAGCTCTTTCGTCTTGAGCAGACCGAGCTACTGGATCAGCTCTACGAGGCGGGGCATAGACAGGTCTTCGTCCTCTTGGGACACATTGGTCCCTGGGAGCTGATGGGCTCCTCGGCACTGCACCTAGACCGTAGCCGCTATCAGCTACATGTCATCTACAAGCAACTGCACAACCCTGTCGCCGATCAGCTCACCCGTGAGATGCGAGAGCAGCACTACGCTCAGTGCATTGAGATGACGCAACTAGCTCGTACGCTCATACGGCATCAGAGCGAGCGGACCGACGAGCGTCTGCACATCTACTGCTTACTAGCGGACCAATCGCCTAGCTACGAGCAGATGCGCTACGCCTCGTCGCTCTTCGGACGTACCACCCCCTTTGTCACTGGCTGGAGTCATCTAGCTACCAAGCTACAGATCCCTCTCCTCTTCTATGAGATACGCCATGACGACCCAGCTAAGCAATGGGTCGGCACCTTCCGCCTGCTCTGTGAGCATCCGACAGACAAGTTACAGCATCAGCTCATCGACGACTATGTGACACTGCTAGAGGAAAACATTCGCTTAGCGCCCCACCGCTGGCTCTGGAGCCACAAGCGCTGGCGCTTTGATCCGCACGACTTCCCGCAGATGGTCTACTCACCACGATGCGACGACTTATCTCTTTAGTACGCTGATGCCTTCACACACCGCCATCGCCAGAGAGCGCTCTCTCGCTAGTCGCCTAGTACGCTTCGTCTCTCGTTACTTCTTGCTGATTGTCGTAGCGGTAGCCCTTGTCGTAGCAGGTATCGTCGCCCTCACGGGAGCTTATCCGCACCGCACCCCTGGGACGCTGCTAGCTCGAGACATACTGACCTACCAGCCCCTACTGCTGACGGTCGGTGTGACCCTCTCCATTGGCGCAGTACTACTGCCGTGGCTTGTGGCAAAAAGTGTGCCCCGTGCTACTGAAGCAAAGCTCGACTATCGGCATCACTACATACCGCTCCTCTGCTTGGGCCTAGGCTATGCCAATCTATTGCTCGGAGTGGTCGATAGCCTTCTCGGACTGCAGACGCTCTTCCTCGTAGGGATGATCGTGGACAACCGCTGGGAGGAGCGAGAGATCCGATGTCGTCCACTTCGCCAGCGCATTCTCTTCCCTTTGGCTCTCACAGCCACGCTTTATCTCCTCTATACAGCGGTCGTCGCCATTGGCTGGTCCGCAAATGAAGAGATAGCGCTCGACTATTGGCGCCGCGAAGTCTGGCTACTTGCAATTCCCCTCTACTTCCTCATCTATAGCGGTCCGTCGGAACGTCTCACCCAGAGCTTTTGGCTAGTAGCTCTGCGCATCGCATGGGTCTACGTGGTCGTCTTCCTCATCTTCTATTACGGCGTCCTGATCAGCTGTGGCACCAGTCCGCTCATCACACTCACACTCAACAAGAGCTACCTCGAGGAGGCGGGCTTCGTTGCCGATAGCTCCCATATGCTGATGCCCTTTACCTTCACGCACTACACCTATCTAGGCGTCTATCTGCTGATCCCCGTTGTGATGAGTATCTGTAGCCGTGAGCGCCCGCTACGTCTCCACGCCTACGCTGTGCTGCTCGCCATCGTCCTCTACGCTTGTGCCCTGCAGGCGCGCTACCTCCTACTTATGGCTATCGCTGTGGGAGGTTATGCGCTCATCTATCAGATCACAGCGCGGGTCCAAGGCGCCAAGCATACGGGGCGTCTAGCAGCTTACGTCATACTCTCGGGCGCTCTCCTCCTGACGCTCGTCTACACCACTTCACCCTACCTTATGCATGGTTATCTCGATGGCACCGTGCGCAACGAAGCGCTACAGGTCAGCTATCAAGCTGCCGAAGAGGTGCCGATACTCATCGGTGGTGGGCTAGACTACGCCTATACACTATTGCAGACGCTACCCATCGGGACGCCTGAGGAGCCACATCTCTTCCACTTTCACAATCAATACATGCAGACGCTCGTGCAGAGTGGCGTCATAGGACTCCTGCTCTGGCTCTCACTCCTCGGCTCTATGCTCTGGGTAGCTCATCGGCAGCACCGTAGCGTCCTGATCGTTGTGGTCTCGCTATGGATCATCCTCTGCAATGTAGACCTCGTGAGCTACATCTCCGAGTACCTCATCGGGATGCTCTTCCTCCTCTGCCTCGCACTCTCCACAAGTGTCTCTCCAGAGAAGAGCATCGGGATAGACGCTATATGTAAGTAAAATATGTATCTTTGTAGGTGAGGTTAGGTATGACACATCAGCCTTGTAGGTAAAACAATAGATACACTAGATATGGCAACAAAGAAAAAGATTCAGTTTAGCCTCATATATAGAGATATGTGGCAATCCTCTGGCAAGTTCCAGCCACGTGCTGAGCAACTAGCAGCGATCGCACCGCTCATCATCGAGATGGGTTGCTTCGCACGTGTCGAGACCAACGGAGGTGCCTTCGAGCAGGTTAAGCTACTCGCAGGCGAAAACCCTAATGACGCTGTACGCGCCTTTACCAAGCCGCTCAACGAGGCGGGCATCAAGACCCACATGCTAGATCGTGGTCTCAACGGACTGCGCATGTACCCCGTACCAGCCGACGTCCGCAAGTTGATGTACCATGTCAAGCATGCTCAGGGGGTAGACATCACTCGTATCTTCGACGGTCTCAATGACCCACGCAATATCATCCCCTCCATACACTACGCCAAGGAGGCGGGCATGACCGCTCAGGCGACACTCTGTATCACCTACTCACCGATACATACGATCGAGTACTACTCTACGCTGGCCGACAAGCTTATCGAGGCTGGCGCTGATGAGATCTGTCTCAAGGATATGGCCGGCATCGGTCGTCCTCACTTCCTCGGGCAGCTCGTCAAGTCGATCAAGTCTAAGCACCCCGACACGATCATTCAGTATCACGGACACTCAGGCCCAGGCTTTTCCGTAGCCTCTATGCTAGAGGTGTGCGAAAACGGCGCCGACATCATAGACGTTGCCATGGAGCCTATCTCTTGGGGTAAGATCCACCCAGACGTGATCACCATCCGTGAGATGCTCTACGATGCGGGCTTTGATGTGCCTGAGATCAATATGGACGCTTACATGCGCGCTCGTACGATGACTCAGAGCTTTATCGATGACTTCCTCGGCTACTTTATGGGTTCGACCAATAAGGAGACCTCCTCGCTACTAGTCGGCTGCGGTCTGCCAGGCGGTATGATGGGCTCGATGATGGCCGACCTCAAGGGCGTACACTCAGGTATCAATATGTACCTGCGCAATCACGACCAGCCTGAGCTATCGATCGACGATCTACTAGTCAAGCTCTTTAACGAGGTCGCTTACGTATGGCCACGGGTCGGTTATCCCCCACTAGTGACCCCCTTCAGCCAGTATGTCAAGAACATCGCTCTGATGAACGTCTACAACATGACGCAGGGCAAGGGTCGCTGGCTAGCCATAGACCAAAACATGTGGAACATGATCCTCGGCAAGGCTGGACGTATCCCTGGAGAGATCGATCCTGAGCTCGTAGCGCTCGCCAAGGAGAAGGGACTAGAGTTCTCCGATGCTGACCCACAGCAGTTCTATCCCGATGCTCTGGACGACTTCCGCAAGGAGATGAAGGAAAACGGCTGGGAGTTCGGTCCCGACGACGAGGAGCTCTTCGAGCTAGCTATGCACCCCGAGCAGTACAGACGCTACAAGAGCGGCGACCTGCGTCGTGAGTTTGAGGCTTCACTCGCTAAGGCCAAGGCTGATGCATTAGCTAAGAAGGGCTTTGACGAGAGCGATATCAAGAAGGCTATGCGTGCGGGTACGCAGATGATCCCTGCTCCCACGACCGGCACCGTCCTCTGGGAGGTCGATCCGACCGAAGGTTCGATGGCTCCAGCCACAGGCACGGAGTATGTCACGGGTCAGCCTTTCTGCTACATCGAGACTCCATTTGGTCAGATAGAGCGTGTTAATACGAACTTCACGGGCAAGCTCATCGAGGTCTGTGTAGGTCAGGGTCAGACCGTCCGCAAGGGCGACGAGCTAGCCTACATCAAGCCAGCTGACAAGGAGGAGCACTACCCCGACTATCAGCCCCCTATCAAGCGTCTCGAGGAGGAGGCTACGACACGTCAGCGTGAGCGTCGTCCCCTAGGGCGTTAAGGCGCACAGGTACACACCGACGCACAATCGCAATATGTCGTCTTGCGGACGTACCACCAGGTACCCGCAAGGCGACATATTTACGTATGGCCCGCTGTAACGAACAGCGTCAAACGTATTCCGAAAGTTGAGATCTGCGTAGGGGCGGACCTGCGTGTCCGCCCGATAAGTAAAGAGTCGTATATTTGTCTTCTGCCAAAAACGGGCGGACACTCAGGTCCGCCCCTACACAAATGGGGTCTCACGTTGAAATCAACATTTGACACAGTCCTCTAGGACGGACTATTCGTTGGCTCCGACCATTCCGATACTTCCAATCTCTCCGAGACAATACAGCAGCAGGCTCTCTAGTCAACGTACCAGAGAGCCTGCTTCTCTATTTACCGCTTAGCTCTACCCTGAGAGAGCTAGTACGGGGCATTAGGGCGCTATAATTAGAAGCGATAGCCTAGACCTACGTAGAAGTTCATATTGTTGACCTTCACCTCATCAAAAGCGGAGGTGTTGAGTAGGCCATACTCGAAGCCTAGATTGACACCAAACTGACGATACTCAAAGGCCGCCTGTATGCCGACACCCAGGTCGAAAGGCTTCAGGATCTTAGGATCTGTCTTGTATGGATTGTTTTCACCCTTGTTGACTGCATCATCAGCAGCCTTGGCCATCTCTCTAGCAGCATCAGCTATCTTACCTTCGCCAGTTACCGTGGTCTTCTGAGAGACCTTACCGAGGAATCCGTAAGAGAACCAAGGACCAGCCTGGATAGAGACCGCCATGCTTGGAGCGACAGCTGCGCGATATCCTACATGTACAGGGATCTCTACATTGTGTAGCCATGTAGAGGATACGACCTTCATAGCGTAGTCAGTCGTCTTGGGCAGCTCGACCGTAGCCTTAGCACCACGGCTGAGGAAGTAGAGACCAGGATTGATGTAGAAGCCATCTGAGATGGCGAACTCGACACCAGCACCGACACGATAGCCAGTGAGGATGTCTCCATCATTCGTTTCTCCATTCGCCTTGCCAGTCATGTTGGAGAAGTTAGCTCCAGCCTCCACCTTGATCGTGGGGCGCATCTGAGCTGTCGCTAGCGTTGTAGCTGCGAGCAGCGTGATGAGTGATAGAATTACTTTCTTCATAGTAAAATAGGGGGTTGTGTGATACAGAAGAGGCGACCTGCCCATAAGTGAGTAGGTCGCCCCATAAGCTTCATTAGAGAAGTCTATTTAGGTCGCTCTGATTAGAAGCGATAGCCTAGACCTACGTAGAAGTTCATGTTGTTGACCTTCACGTTGTCGATGTTAGAGGTGTTGAGTAGTCCATACTCGAAGCCTAGGTTGACGCCAAACTGACGATACTCGAAGGCAGCCTGCATACCTACACCAAGGTCGAAAGGCTTCAGAGCAGCTGGGATAGTAGCACCAGCTACAGTCGTGTCCTTGTATGGGTTGTTGTCGCTCTCGTTGAGCTTATCGACAACCTTCTTTGAAAGGTCAGCAATGGTACCCTCTCCAGTTGCCTTGTAGACGTCCTTACCAAGGAATCCGTAAGAGAACCAAGGACCAGCCTGGATAGAGACCGCCATATCGGGAGCAAAAGCTGCACGATATCCTACGTGTACAGGGATCTCGACATTGTGTAGCCAGCGAGTGACATCGACCTTAGCACCTAGCATCTCTACAGCCTCGCTCTTAGCACCACGGCTGAGGAAGTATAGACCTGGGTTAACGTAGAAGCCATCAGCAAAGCCGAACTCGGCGCCAGCACCTACGCGATAGCCGACCATCATATTGCCGTCCTTGGAGTTGTCGTTGATCTTGGTCGTCTGGTTAGCGAAGTTAGCGCCAGCCTCTACCTTGATCGTGGGGCGCATCTGAGCTGTTGCGAGCGTAGTAGCTGCGAGCAGCGTAACGAGTGATAGAATTACTTTCTTCATTGTGATTGTGATTGAATATAGGTTTGTTAATTAGTTAAATGTCTATCTAAATGTGCCTTCTTTCAGTCGCCAAATACGCTTATTTAGCGGTCTAGAGGCACCTTTACGAGAGCAAATATACGGAAAAATCATTACAGCGCAAGTAATGCCCCAGTTTTCGCAATGCTCCGTCCCCGACCAGCGAGACGAGTAACCCGCTGTAGGGACGCACGATCTGTGCGTCCGTTGTAGTACAGTTGTAGGGACGCACGGTCGTGCGCCCCTACAGATGGAGGTTACAGCGTTTGATGAGTGGAATTGTCGTGCTGACGTAGCTTGTGTAGGGGCGGACCTGCGTGTCCGCCCGCAGAATAGACTGCGCTCAGGTGAAGACGGGCGGACACACAGGTCCGCCCCTACGGTGGAAGCTCCCACCCCGACGAGCGGTTCCCCGAAGAGAAGTCAACCGAGCTTGCGAAACGAGAAAAACTTCGCATTTTACTTGCATATGAACTTAGAAAGCAAAGGGTTGCACGTACAGTCGCTACACCTACTTGGCTGAAAAAATCGATATCCACGTGGGGATTCCGAAATATCCACGTGGAGAATAAAAAATATCCACGTGGGAATTGACATTTTCCCACGTGGATATCGATATAAGGCTCCTAATAAGGGGGCGAAGCCCCACTAGAGCCGTCTAGTTAGTGCTTGACGACGAGTCGCTGTGATGCGCTCTCGGTGACTACGAGATAGGTGCCGTCGCTTAGAGCGGTGAGGTCTATCTGTAGGCTACCTGAGCGGTCAGCACGTAGACGCATGATCAGCTGTCCCTCGAGCGTGTAGAGCGCTACGGCAGCTTCAGGTGCTAGACCTGCTACGATCGCATACTCCTTAGCGGGGTTAGGATAGACAGAGAGCGTAGCCGTGGTGGCTGCCTCAAGCCCTGTGTGATCGACGAACTCAGCAACGACTGTCACATCCTCAGTGACCGTAAAGGTCATATCCTTGAGGATATCCTTACCGTTGGCTGTGAGCTTGGTGAGCTCGCACTTGTCGTTGGCACCCTTAGCTACGACCGTCAGCTTAGTACCCTCGGGTACAGCCTTGAGGTCTACTGTCTCCTGGATAGAGATGGTGCCGTGCTCGTTGCTTTGCAGCGTGACGACGTAGTTCTTCTGTAGCTTGGTAAAGGTTGCCTTGACCTCGGTAGCTCCCTTCATCTCAAAAGACTTGGTAGCTAGGATGTCCTCAGATCCAGCCGTAAGCGCTGTGAGCTCGTAGCCAGTCTCAGGTGTAGCCTCGATGGTTATCGTAGTACCCTCGATGACGTTGTCACCAGACTTTAGCTCCTTGTCGCCTACCTTAGCTACGAGGCTACCGCCCTGGGTAGCTGTGAGGGTGAGCGGATAGAGCTTCTTGAAGACTACCTTCAGGTCGAGGTCAGCCTTGAGCTGATGCTCGTATACCGTAGGATTGCTAGGTGTGACATCCTCACCATTGGCTATCCAGCTTACGACCTTATAGCCATCGGCTGCCTTTGCTGTGAAGGTGAGATAGGTCTCATCACCAGTGAACTTGGCACCCGTCTCGAAAGGTACCTCCTCCTCCGTGTCATTGTCGTAGTAAGTAGCCGTGACGGTACCACCCTCGGTAGGATCAGCAGCAAAGGTGACCGTGTGCTCCTCAACAGGAGCTGAACTCTTGAAGACAGCGACTACGTTGAGATCTTGGTAAAGCTCGGTAGCGTACTTCTCTGGCTGGGTAAAGTCCCCAGGAGTCTCTACCCCATTGACCATAAACTTCTCGAACTCATAGCCTGGGTTTGCCTCAGCGATGAAGCTTACGTATTTGCCCTCAGCAACCTTGTCGCCAGAAGCTATATCAACGCTACTGAAGCCTTCAGCGTACGTTGCTATGATTTTACCACCCTCAAAAGGATCCGCCGCGAAGGTGACTGAGTAGCCATCGCTGGTATCGTCAGCCTTCTTGAAGTATACCTGAACGTCAGAGTCCTCTTGGATGGCCATCGATAGCATATTGTCATTGCCAGCGGAGGTATCCTCCTTGCCGTTGACAGTCCACTTCTCTACAGTGTAGCCTGGATCAGTCTCTGCTTGGAAGAACAAGTTTGTAGCATAGTCTACCTCGTCTCCACTATTTACAGTGTAAGGATCTCCAGTTGCTGGATAAGCCAAGACGGATAGCTTACCACCTTCGGTAGCTACACCGTAGGTGAGCTTTACCTTGCTAGGTGCTATATCCGATACGAAGTTGGCGATGATCGTGTTGTCCTTGTTTGCTCGGACATCGTAGGAGATCTCGGTCTTACCAGCTAGCGTGTCTACACCATTGATGGTCCAGTTGCGTAGCTTAGAGCCCTCGTCAGCCGTTGCGATGAAGCTTAGTGATGTATTCTCCTGGATAGTGTCGCCCGAGTTGATCGGATCACCCCAATACCCAATCTTAGCAGTTACGGAGCCAGCTCCATTTGCAGAGAAGGTGACGGGTAGCATAGCAAGCTTCTTGAAGTACGCCTTGAAGTGGACGTCAGCCGTTACTACGTAGTCGTAGATCTTACTCTCCTTATACTTATCACTACGCTTGCCATCGATCTCCCAGTAGTCAAATTCGTAGCCGTCTTCCTTGTAAGCGTAGACTGAGATCTTGCTTCCATCAGGAACGATGCCACCTGATTTGATGTTTTCCCAGTTGCTGTCCTTGACGTCTACTCTACCGCCCTCTGCAGTAGAAGACTCAAACGTGACAATGCGTGGAGTAAACTGCACGAATTCAACGTATACTGTGTCCTCTTTACTGAAGGAGTGAGAGAAGTCTTTCTTGCCATTGTAGTACTCGTCGCTGTTGCCATTGACGGTCCAGCTCTTTACCATATAGAGAGAGTCAGGTACCGCTGTAAAGTCAACGCTTGAGTTCTTTGCGATGGGGAAGCCATCTTTGACTGGTACTTGCGTATAGTAAGGATTGTATATGCCCATCGTACCTGTGATCTTACCTCCCTCACTAGAGGAGAAGTGTGCCAGAACGGACTTCGTATCGGCTCCTGGGGCAAAGTGTGCGACGATGGTGTTGTCTCCCTCTTTAACCTTATAGATGAGCGGGTTTGTCTTGCCAATAGTGTCTCCTGCAAGCGTCCAGCCAACGAGGCGATAGCCCTCGCTAGGCTTAGCCCATAGGAATACTTGCGACTCTTCGTTGATCTTTTCACCAGAGATGATCTCTGCGTAGTTGGCGCTATAACTAGAGCCTATCTGCCTAAAGCCTGCTACCTCACCATTTGCCTCTGCGGAGAAGTTGATGGGTAGCTGATCTTTCGTTCGAGCGAAGAGCTTGACATGAGTTTCGCCCATAAGCTTATACTCTAGAAAGGAGTTAGTCGGATTATGCTGATAAATTGATCCATTGATCTCCCAGTGGTCAAGCTTGTAAGCGTCTTCAAAGCGAGGCATAAACTTAACCTCCGATCCACGCTTGACAGAGTCTCCTGAGTTGACAGCATTATAGTTGACGTATGCCTCCAGTGTAGCACCTTCTGTAGACTCGTAGGTGAGCTTGTCATATACAGGGGCAATGAGCTCTACGCTCAGCGTAGTCTCGGCAATGACGGTATAGGTGACTTCCTTCTTGCCGTAGCTCTCGTTATTCTGTTTGCCATTGATCGTCCAGTAACCCACTTCTTTGTCTCCCTTGGGCGATACCTCAAAGGAGACACGTGTACCTGCTGGCACCTTCTCTCCATTTTTGAGATTTGTTAGGTCGTAATAGCCAGTATCCCCGAGGTAAGAGGCGGTTATCTCGCCCTCTCCGACGACAGAGAAGTGGACAGCATAGCCGTCAGCAGGGGCTGTCTTGAAGTGCGCCACCACGTCGAGCGGTGCTTGTAGATTTTCTGTCGAGAGAGTGTACTCGGTGACGTCACTACGCTCACCATTGATCTCCCAATAATCTAGCTGCTTGCCTTCATCAGCCTTTGCGAAGAAGTTGACATCTAGTCCAACAGCGACCTTGGCGCCAGATTCGATCTGTTCGTACGGAGAGAGAATGCTCGCACTGATCGTGCCTCCCTCCATAGCGCTGAAGGTCACGGGGTAGGTCTTCTGACCATAGAGTCGTGGCACTGCAAACGCTAAGAAGCATAGCAGAATAGGTAATAGTCTTTTCATAACTTGTACTGAGTTTAGTGTATAAAATAAGTCTCTTGTGGCATGTAGGCATACCATCATCGATTACCGCTATCTTCCTTCGGCATTTTACCACGCTACGACTGACCGCAACGTGATCAAATGCAGGAGAAGGTTTAAGAAGTTGCTGATAGTCTGTCTCTACAAGGGCGAAATTAAGCAATTTGTCAATAAAAAACAAGAGACTTCGCAATAAAAAAAACAAGCCCCCTCAGCTTTGCGTCAGACTTCATGTCTGAGGGGGCAAAGTCGAGGGGGCTTACGTCAGTATGTTGCGATAACTAGAGGAGGAGTCTCTCGGTCCACTCTGCAGTATGGAGTAGATAGACGCCTTGTGGCAGTAGGCTCGTGGAGATCTCTGCGTAACCTGTGGCGTCGCTCTCGGTGGTGGCGACAGCGATGCCACTCATAGAGCATAGCTCGATGTGGGTGCTGGGAGCAAGCTCCGAAAGCTTGATATACTGCTCTGTAATGACGATATGTGGGCGGTGTGCGACACTATTATATATAGGTGTCGTGGCGACATGGCTGCCTGCATAAGGGTTGCGCCCTTCGTTTTCGCCACCGAGCCAGTCGTAGATGTCCCAAGCGCGCTGATTTGCTAGCTCTACGTCCTCTGGAGCGCACTTATTTTGCTCTGTCGGGCTGGTGCTATCTAGCAGATAGATACGAGCCTTGTCGGTGACTTGACGCTGAGGCAGTCGCTCGATGAGCTTGTGGATAGTCTCACTCGTCAGGCGGTTGTTGTAGAGATAGATACGGTTGATAAGCACCGAGGTACCGCTTGGGAGTGTCACGGACTCTAGCGCATTGTCTGTCGCAGAGAGCATAAAGAGCTTCTCATTGCTACTGACATCTAGTTGAGTCAGTTGGTTGGAGTCTAGTGAGAGCAGCATAAGATTGCTTATGCCTGCAAGATCTAGCTCAGTGATTTGATTATGATGCGCATAGAGCTTCTCGAGGGCTTTGCTAGCAGCGGTCAGATCGAGCTTGGTCAACTTATTGCTAGAGATGTCTAGATAGGAGATCTCCCCGTGGAGGGTAATCGGCTCTTTCGAAGAGATCGTAAAGGAGTTGTACCGATACTGAATGTACTCATAGCGCTCGCCCTCATCGCAGATGCCGTTGTTATTGAGATCGATCCATACGTTTTCGGCACCAGCGGGAGACTCGATCAGAACCTTCAGCCGATCGCCTACCGCCGCATCGGTGGTGATGACAATCTTAGCATCGCCAGCATAGGGCTCAGCCTGCGTCTGCGCAGCCCCCGAGAGAGCTGTGCAGAGCAGGAGTGTGGATAGCAAGAGTGGTAGTCGCTTCATATCCTTTGCTTGTCTCATTGATTAGTGCTTGACAACGAAGCGAGCAGCCCCACCTTGATGCTGTAGTAGGTAGCCACCCTCTGGATAAGCGGAGAGGTCTACAGAGACTGTACCTTGGAGATCCGCCTCGATCGTTGCGAGGCGTATGCCTGAGAGGGTGTAGATGGAGATCTGCTCCTGTGGCATGAGACCTGTGACGGTGAGTAGCTGATTAGCGACAGTTGGGAAGAGCTTGACCTGTGCGCGCTCCTCTATCGTACTGATGCTCAGAGGATCCTTGAAGAAGACCTCTACCAGTGTCTCCTCTCTGACTACGATCGTTATCTCATTGCCGTCGACCTCTAGGAGCTCGTGGTTGCAGTAGACACGATCTACGACATAGCCCTCATCTGGGGTCATCGTGAGCTTTAGCTCGGTACGCTCTGGGACTGCTGTCAGGTCGTCAGCGCCTGTGAACTTAGCCTTACCATGCTTTGCGACCTCTAGCGTGACTGGATACAGAGCCGCACCAGCATAGGGAGATACGGTTGAGGTCGACTCATCATTGCCAAAGACCTCCCACCCCTTGTCTGTAGCAATCTTGACATCAGAGACGAGACAGATGTTGCGCTCCTGAGCATTGTCGGTAGTGATCAGCTCAATCTTAGGAGCACGGAAGTAGGCAGACTTCTTAGCCTCCGGAAGAGAGTTCATAAAGGCTGTCATAGCGGCACCCTTGATGAAGTTATTGTAGAGCGTGACGGACTGCAGGTTCTTGCACTCGGGGAGGGTAATCTCCTGTAGCTTATTGTTTCTCAGGTCGATGGTCTCTACAGAAGGGTTGGATGCTGTAAAGGTCGAGAGCTGATTATTGCTCAGGATCAAGTAGGTGAGTGCTGTTGCCTCGGAGAGGTCTATCTGCTCTATGGCGCAGTTGGCTGCTTCGAGATTCCTTAGCGCGGTATTGCCTGCGAGGGTTAGCTTGCGTAGGTTGCTGTTTTGGTTACAGTTGACCTCTGTTAGATAGCTGAGTCCAGAGAGGTCTATCTCCTCTACGGAGGTGCTTGGCGCAATCAGCTCCTCGAGTTTGGTACAGCCCGAGAGGTCGAGCTTCTGCACCTTTGTCGAGCCACAAGTGAGGAAGGTGAGCTCACCGTTTGCCTTCAGGTCAAGAGCTGTGATTGGGTTTGCGTTGCAGTCGAACTGATACAGCTCGGGGCTGCTACTTAGATCGATGCTCGTGATGTCGTTGTTGTAGCATATGAAGGTCTTCAGATTGACCGACTTGCTCAGATCGATCTCGGTCAGATAGTTGCCCGGGCAGGTGAGCTCTTCGAGCGTCGGGCACCCCGTGACATCGAGAGAGTAGATACTGTCCTGTCCTACGGTACAGAGCGTGATATTTGTACCGGTGATCGTGAGCTCAGGCTGCTTGACAGAGAGCTGGTAGTTGACAGATCCGTCCCACATAGGAGATCCTCCACTCTCCATGCCCGAGGCTCCCTCGACCTTGGGCGTGCCGTCGCACTTGATAGAGATGTTAAAGCGGTCTGTGGGCTTCATGTGAGTGGTCAGCTTGATGACGCTCTCCTGACCATACATCGGGAGAGAGAGGAGTGCTAGGAAGCATAGCAGAGCGGGTAGCAGTTTTTTCATAGTTCGTATTGTAGTGTTTGTGAAAATGTAAAAGGTGGTTTTAGCGTGTTGTCGCTAGAAACCACTGAAAGGCGAAGTTAGACAATCTACCTCTAAAAAGCAAACGAGAGACTCTGGGATTTGAACCCGTACATTCCATCCTCTAAGCTCTTTTTTCGTACCTTTGGAGGGTATTCAGTAACTATGGTCGCCCGAGACGACCTTTCCTTCACTCTATCTCATTCTATCTTATGACTAGAAGAAATTTGTTTCGTAGCCTCGTGGCTCTCATTTTATCTACATTCGCTCTGCCTATGACTGCACAGCAAGGGACCAAGCAGATGACCCCAGAGATGCTCCTCACGATGCCTCGTGTAGGGAGCTATGCGCTAGCGCCTAATGGTAAGCAGGTCGTATACAACGTGTCCCAACCCTCTATCCAAGACAATAACAGCCGCACGACCCTCTACCTCATCAATAGCGATGGCTCGGGGCGTACCGAGCTGACCGCTCCTTCAGCTGGTAGCGAGTATAGCCCACGCTGGAGCCGTGACGGCAAGCAGATATACTTCATGCGTAGCACCGATCAGGGTATGCAGCTCTTTGCTCGCACCCTCAGCGATGGGGTAGAGCGTCAGCTCACCGCTATCGACGGCGGTATCGTCGACTACCTCCTCTCGCCCGATGAGACGACACTACTCTATGTGCAGGATATCAAGGCACGCCCTGTCGTCACGGACGTCTATCCCGATCTAGACAAAGCTAACGCACGTATCATCGAAGACCTGATGTACAAGCATTGGGACGAATGGGTCTCGACGATGCCACACCCCTTTATCGCAAAGGTTGCGGCACAGCCCATCACCGAGGGACTAGACCTGCTCGAGGGTGAGCCTTACGAGGCGCCTATGCGCCCCTTCAACGGTATCGAGGATATAGCTTTCAGCCCTGATGGCAACCTCATCGCCTACGCTTGCCGTAAGAAGACGGGACTAGAGTACAGCCTCTCGACCAATAGCGACATCTATATATATAATGTGTCTACTGGTGAGACAACCAACGTAAGTGAGGGCATCATGGGTTACGACACGAACCCTGTCTTCAGCCCCGATGGTCGCTCGCTCATCTGGATCGGTATGGAGCGCGACGGCTACGAGTCTGACCTACAGGTGATGTATCTCTACGACTTGGCAAAGAAGCAGTACCGTCCCCTCACGGCAGACTTTGAGTACAACATCTCCAACCCCACCTGGAGTGCCGACAGCAAGACCATCTACTTCATCACTTGCCGTGAGGCGCTGACACACCTCTACAGCTATCAGCTATCCAATGGCAAGATCAAGCAGATCACCGACGGACAATACGACTACACAGGCTTTGATATAAATGACAAGGGCGTCTGCGTAGCCTCTCGTCAGTCGATGACCTACCCGACGGAGCTCTATATGGTCAATCTGAAGAACGGCAAGGCTACCGTACTGACTGAGGAGGACAAGCCGATCATGAGTCAGCTGGGTGACCTAACTTGCGAAAAGCGCTGGATGCCTACGACCGATGGCGGTAAGATGCTCACATGGGTACTCTACCCACCGCACTTTGACAAGAACAAGCAGTACCCCTCTATCCTCTATTGTCAGGGTGGTCCGCAAAGCACCATAAGCCAGTTCTGGTCCTATCGCTGGAACCCCCGCATCATGGCTGAGCAGGGCTACATTGTCATCCTGCCCAACCGCCACGGCGTGCCAGGCTTTGGTAAGGCGTGGAACGAGCAGATCAGTGGCGACTACAGCGGTCAGAACATCCGCGACTACCTCACCGCTGCAGATCTGATGAAGCAAGAGCCCTTCATCGCACCAGATCGTATGGGCGCTGTGGGCGCTAGCTATGGCGGTTACTCCGTCTACTACCTAGCCGGTGTACATGAGGGACGCTTCTCAGCTTTCATCGCTCACGCTGGTATCTTCAACCTCGAGGCACAATATCTAGAGACCGAGGAGAAGTGGTTTGCCAACTGGGATATGGGCGGCGCTCCTTGGGAAAAAGACAACGCTACCGCTCAGCGCACTTTTGCCAACTCACCGCACAAGCTCGCTGACAAGTGGGATACGCCTATCCTGATCATTCACGGCGAGTACGACTTCCGCATCCTAGCATCGCAGGGTATGATGGCCTTTGATGCTGCTAAGATGCGTGGCGTACCAACGAAGATGCTCCTCTTCCCCGAAGAGACGCACTGGGTCCTCAAGCCTCAGAATGCACTCCTATGGCAGCGCACCTTCTTCGATTGGCTCGATCGTTGGCTCAAGAAGTAAGAGACCGTGATAGATACACTCGTATTTGATTTCGGAGGCGTCTTAGTGGATCTCCAGCCGGAGGTGTCGCTAAGACGCTTTCGCGAGCTAGGCGTCCAGGACATCGACGAGATGCTCAACCCGTACCGACAGCTCGGCGTCTTTCACGACCTAGAGATGGGACTCGTGGGGCGCGAGGAGTTTGTCGCACGGCTTAATGAGCACGCTGGCACAGACCTGACCGATGAGCAGATCAATGAGGCGATCATGCTCTTCCTCAAGGGAGTCCCTCAGTACAAGTTTGACTACCTAGAGCAGCTCCGTAAGGAGTACAAGATCTATATCTTGTCGAATACCAATCCCTACATTATGGCTTATGCCCACAGTCCGCACTTCCTCCCTGCCACGGGACGCACGCTGAGCGACTATGTGGACAAGGTCTACGCCTCTTGCGAGATGCAGACGATGAAGCCCGACCGAGCTATCTACGAGCAGATGATAGCCGACAGCGGCATGGTACCCGAGCGCACGCTCTTCATCGATGACAGCACCGCCAACATCGAGGCCGCCGCAGCACTAGGCCTGCAAACACTCCTAGCGGTCAACGCCACCGACTGGCGCCCCGCTCTAGCGGCTCGTCTGCAGCGCGACTAAACCTCGCATATGCCTGTCGCGCTCCCCTCGCACTAATCGGATTACTCCACAGCCCCGCTTTTTCAGTAGCGCTGATACGCTATAATTCGATGCTACCAGATGATAGCCACGTAGGAAATCTCAAATTCCCACGTGGCTATTTTTTATTCTCCACGTAGGGGCGAATCATTTCCTCCGAAGTTTCATTTGATTCCTCCGAAGTTTCATTTCGTCTCCACGTGGAGAATTTTGAACGCCCATGTGGCTATTTGAGAATTCCCACGTGGAGATCTACCTTTCCCCCCTCCCAGCACCTCAAAATAGAAATTAGCCCTCGGTACACTTCGAGTACTCAGATAGTTGGATCGCTTGTCAGGTCGAAAAGTTTTTGTACCTTTGTCCCCGCTATGCCTACTGTAGGTAGTTGTGATGTGCGGCTTGTCGTGCTTACGACACCTGATAGCAGGGTAGCAAGAGAATCATATTTGTAAATCAAGAATTAAGTAAACGAGAAGTTAATGCCTACTATCCAACAGTTAGTAAGAAAGGGACGAGAGACCTTTGAGGAAAAAGGTAAGTCTCCAGCCTTGGGTTCATGCCCACAGCGTCGTGGCGTTTGTGTCCGCGTTTACACAACCACCCCAAAGAAGCCAAACTCGGCTATGCGTAAGGTGGCTCGTGTACGTCTGACCAACGGCAAGGAGGTGAACGCCTACATCCCCGGTGAGGGTCACAACCTTCAGGAGCATAGTATCGTCTTGGTGCGTGGCGGTCGTGTCAAGGACCTGCCTGGTGTACGCTACCATATCGTGCGTGGAGCACTCGATACAGCTGGTGTCGACGGTCGTCGCCAGCGTCGCTCTAAGTACGGAGCTAAGCGTCCTAAGGCGAAGTAAACTAGTCGCCTAGATTGAGATGCCGTGGCGAGGTGCTGGATGGCCTACTATCCCCCTCGGCCTATTACTCCCCCCTAGTGGGCGGGTATACTATACAATAGGTACATCAGCGAGTACCTCTCCCCACAGAAAAATCTATCTACACTCCTTGTCGTAGTGCGTCCGAGCTCTCTAAGTCGTGTACCTCTTACGCAGGAGTGCAATCTAAATCTAGTAACCACATTTGTTCCCGTGGTTCTATTTGGATAAGCTAATCCTTGTAGATCAAGGATAGGTTGAGTAAATGCTCCAGAGGGGGCGTTGAAGACAACAAATCATAATGATGGCAACCCAAATAAGACGACGAGACAATAGTATAATATCACGAAACAATGAGAAAGGCTAAGCCTAAAAAGAGGCAGGTACTGCCCGATCCCGTATTTGGAGATCGTCAGGTCACAAAGTTTGTGAACCACCTCATGTATGATGGCAAGAAGAGTCTTGCATATAGCATCTTCTACAAGGCCCTTGATATCGTCAAGGATAAGATGTCGCAGGAGGAGAAGAGCGCCCTAGAGATTTGGAAGGCAGCTCTCGATAATGTAACCCCCCACGTGGAGGTCAAGTCTCGTCGTATCGGAGGAGCAACCTTCCAAGTGCCGACAGAGATACGTCCAGAGCGTAGGGAGTCTATCTCCATGAAGAATCTGATCATCTTCGCACGCAAGCGTGGTGGTAAGACGATGGCTGACAAGCTTGCAGCAGAGATCATGGATGCTTACAACAGTCAGGGTGGTGCGTTCAAGCGTAAGGAGGACGTACATCGTATGGCTGAGGCCAACCGTGCCTTCGCACACTTCCGCTTCTAACCTACACTAACCATAAAATCTATGTCTGCAATTCATTCTAAGCTCGAGCAAACTCGTAATATCGGCATCATGGCACACATTGATGCTGGTAAGACGACGACCTCTGAGCGCATTCTCTTCTACACCGGACTAACACACAAGATCGGAGAGGTACATGATGGTGCCGCTACGATGGACTGGATGGCGCAGGAGCAGGAGCGTGGTATCACGATCACCTCTGCTGCTACTACGACCTTCTGGACCTACGATGACAAGAAGTATAAGATCAACCTGATCGACACCCCGGGACACGTTGACTTTACTGTCGAGGTAGAGCGCTCGCTCCGTATCCTCGATGGCGCCGTAGCAGCCTTTTGTGCTGTAGGTGGTGTACAGCCTCAGAGTGAGACTGTATGGCGTCAGGCTGATAAGTATAAGGTGCCTCGCATCGCATACGTTAACAAGATGGACCGCTCAGGCGCAAACTTCTACGAGGTACAGCGCCAGATGGTCGAGATGCTCGGAGCGAAGGCTTGTCCTATCCAGATCCCTATAGGGGAGGAGGACTCTTTCAAGGGGGTCGTAGACCTGATCACTATGAAGGCTATCCTCTGGCATGATGAGACCATGGGTGCCGAGTATGAGGTCGATGAGATCCCTGACAATCTCCGCGCTGATGCTGAGGAGTGGAGAGACAAGCTCCTAGAGACGCTCGCAGAGACTGACGAGGCTCTGATGGAGAAGTACTTTGACGATCCCTCTACCATCACAGAGGATGAGATCCGTGCTGCTATCCGCAAGGCTACGCTAGCGATGGAGATCTTCCCTATGATGTGTGGCTCTTCATTTAAGAATAAGGGTGTACAGACACTCCTAGACGCTGTCTGTGCTTACCTACCTAGCCCTATGGATACACCAGAGGTAGTAGGTCATGCGCTAGACTCTGACAAGGAGGAGGTACGTGAGGTCGATCCCGATGCGCCTATGAGTGCACTCGCCTTCAAGATCGCTACCGACCCCTTCGTAGGTCGTCTCTGCTTCTTCCGTGTGTACAGTGGTCACATTGACGCTGGTAGCTACGTCTTTAATTCTCGCTCTGGCAAGAAGGAGCGTATCTCACGCCTCTTCCAGATGCACTCTAATCACCAGAACCCGATGGAGTCTATCGGTACAGGTGATATCGGTGCTGGCGTAGGCTTTAAGGATATCCGTACGGGTGACACGCTCTGTGATGAGAATGCACCACTCGTACTAGAGTCTATCGACTTCCCCGATCCAGTGATCGGTATCGCTGTAGAGCCTAAGACGCAGAAGGATATGGATCGTCTCGGTGTAGGACTAGCTAAGCTCGCTGAAGAGGATCCTACGTTTGTCGTCAAGACCAATGAGGAGACGGGTCAGACCGTCATCAGCGGTATGGGTGAGCTACACCTAGATATCATTATAGACCGTCTGAAGCGTGAGTTCAAGGTCGAGTGCAACCAGGGTAAGCCTCAGGTGGCTTACAAGGAGGCTGTCACTCAGACTGTAGACCTACGCGAGGTATACAAGAAGCAGTCAGGTGGTCGTGGTAAGTTCGCTGACATCATCATCAAGTTCGGTCCTGCTGATGAGGACTTCGAAGGCGCTCTACAGTTTGTCGACGAGGTCAAGGGTGGTAACGTCCCGAAGGAGTTTATCCCCTCCGTCCAGAAGGGCTTTGAGAAGGCTATGAAGAGTGGTGTCCTAGCAGGCTATCCTCTAGATAGTCTCAAGGTGACACTCGTGGATGGATCTTTCCACCCCGTAGACTCAGATCAGCTCTCCTTTGAGGTAGCAGCTATGATGGCCTTCAAGGAGGCATCGGAGCAGGCTAGCCCCGTCCTTATGGAGCCTATTATGCAGCTTGAGGTGGTTACACCTGAGGAGAACATGGGTGACGTGATCGGCGACCTTAACAAGCGTCGTGGTCAGGTCGAGGGCTCAGAGGTCAACCGCTCTGGCGCTCAGGTCATCAAGGCTAAGGTGCCCCTAAGCGAGATGTTTGGCTACGTCACAGCCCTACGTACGATCACGAGTGGTCGTGCCTCAAGTACGATGAGCTTCTCACACTATGCAGAGGTCTCCTCGTCAATAGCTAAGAAGATCCTTGAGGAACTCAATGGTCGCGTTGATTTGATAAAGTAATAATCTCACAATATAGTAATGAGCCAAAAGATCAGAATCAAGCTGAGGTCTTACGACCATATGCTCGTAGACAAGTCTGCCGAGAAGATCGTCACGGCCGTACAGAATACTAATGCGCTGGTCAGTGGTCCTATACCACTGCCCACGCATAAGCGTATCTTTACGGTGAACCGCTCCACCTTCGTCAATAAGAAGAGTCGTGAGCAGTTTGAGCTAAATGCTCACAAGCGTCTGATCGACATCTACAACGCCTCAGCACCTACGATTGATGCGCTGATGAAGCTGGAGATGCCCAGTGGCGTAGACATCGAAATTAAGTATTAACCAGAGTAATCAACTACAGAAATGCCAGGATTATTAGGAAAGAAAATCGGAATGACTTCCGTATTCAGTGCCGAGGGCGTCAATGTGCCATGCACTGTCATCGAAGTAGGTCCTTGTGTAGTGACTCAAGTAAAGACTGCTGACCGCGATGGGTATGAAGCGATCCAGCTGGGCTTTCAGGATGCTAAAGATAAGCATACGACACGCCCAATGCAGGGACACTTCAAGGCAGCTGGAGTAACTAACAAGCGCCACTTGGCCGAGTTCATGGGCTTTGGATCAGATTACAAGCTCGGTGATGAGATCACCGTAGAGCTCTTCAATGACACCCACTATGTGGATGTACACGGGACGAGCAAGGGTAAAGGATTCCAAGGCGTAGTCAAGCGTCACGGATTCGGCGGTGTCGGTCAGTCGACACACGGTCAGGATGACCGTCTACGTGCTCCCGGTGCTATCGGAGCCTGCTCTTACCCTGCAAAGGTCTTTAAGGGTACACGCATGGCTGGACAGCTAGGTAACAAGCGCGTCACGGTACAAAACCTCGAAGTGATCAAAGTAATGCCCGAGCACAATATCCTCGTACTCAAGGGTAGTGTGCCTGGAGCTAAGGGTTCAATCATAGCAATAGAGAAGTAATGGAACTATCAATCTACAATATACAAGGTGAAGATACGGGACGTAAGATAGCCTTGGAGAGCTCCGTCTTTGGTATAGAGCCCAATGATCACGCTATCTATCTAACCGTCAAGCAGTATCGCGCTAATCAGCGTCAGGGTACGCACAAAACCAAGGAGCGTAGCGAGATGAGTGGATCTACACGCAAGCTATTCCGCCAGAAAGGTACGGGTGGTGCTCGCCGTGGTGATATCAACTCTAACATCCTACGTGGTGGTGCTCGCGTCTTCGGGCCTCGTCCACGTAGCTACAGCTTCAAGCTCAATAAGAAGCTTCGCCAGCTAGCACGTCGCAGTGCACTCACCTACAAGGCTCAGGACAACCAGATCATGGTACTGGATCAGCTCTCCTTTGAGGCTCCCAAGACCAAGTCTTTTGTGAGTATGGCAAAGGCTCTCAACGTAGATGGACAGAAGACTCTCTACGTAGTCTCACAGATAGAGGATACCGTAGCACTCAGTGCTCGCAATATCCCTGGTGTCAGCATCGTACGTACTCAAGATCTCAATACTTATTGTGTGCTGGATTGTCGCAAGATAGTCTTCACAGAGGATGCTCTAGCACAGGTCAATGAGATGTTTTAAGTCGAAACACACTAGTAGAGCATTGATATGGGAATCATAATCAAACCAATAATCTCAGAGAAGATGACAGCAATCACTGAGAGCAATCCGCAGCGCTACGCCTTTTTAGTAGCTCCTACTGCCAACAAGATTGAGATACGTAATGCTGTCGAGAAGATGTACAACGTCAAGGTCGATAGTGTCAACACCTGTCGCTACGATGGTAAGCGCTCTAGTCGCTATACCAAGTCAGGTGTCATCACGGGTCGTAAGCCAGCCTTCAAGAAGGCTATCATAACGCTCCAGGGTGACGATACAATCGATTTCTTTAGCAATATATAAGCAATGGGAATCCGTAAACTAAAGCCCGCAACGCCGGGGCAAAGACACAAAACTATTGGTGCATTTGACGCCATCACTGCCAGTGCACCAGAGAAGTCTCTTGTAGTTGGAGCTCGTAAATCGGGTGGTCGTAACAATACTGGTAAGATGACCATACGCAACGTAGGTGGTGGTCACAAGCGCAAGTATCGTGTCATCGACTTCAAGAGAACGAAGGATGGCATCCCCGCTACAGTCAAGAGTATCGAGTATGATCCAAACAGATCATCTCGCATCGCACTCCTATACTATGCCGATGGAGCTAAGAGCTATATCATCGCTCCTAACGGACTGACTGTAGGCCAGCAAGTGATGTCAGGTGAAAACGCAACACCTGAGGTAGGTAACGCACTACCACTAGCTAAGGTACCTGTCGGTATGATCGTGCACAACGTGGAGCTACGCCCTGGTCAGGGTGGTAAGCTGGTACGTAGTGCTGGTGCCTTCGCACAGCTGGTAGCTCGTGAAGATAATTATGTCGTACTACGTATGCCTAGTGGAGAGACTCGCCGTATCCTCGCAGCATGCAAAGCTACGATAGGTAGTGTCGGTAACTCCGACCACGCACTCGAGAGATCGGGCAAGGCTGGCCGTACACGCTGGCTAGGTCGCAGACCACGAGTACGCGGTGTCGCTATGAACCCTGTCGATCACCCAATGGGTGGTGGTGAGGGACGCGCCTCCGGAGGTCACCCACGCTCACGTACGGGTCTATACTCTAAGGGTCTTAAGACGAGAGCTCCTAAGAAGCACTCCTCTAAGTACATCATCGAGAGAGCCGCCACTAAGCGTAAGAAGTAATCATTGTATCATTTAAGCAAGAACTAAACACATGAGTCGTTCACTTAAGAAAGGGCCATTTATCAGCGTCAAGCTCGAAAAGAAAGTTTTGGCTATGAATGAAAGTGGCAAGAAATCAGTCATCAAGACTTGGTCTCGCGCCTCAATGATTTCTCCAGACTTCGTGGGACATACGATCGCCGTACACAATGGCAAGAGTTTTATACCTGTATTTATTACAGAGAATATGGTGGGTCACAAGCTCGGAGAGTTCGCTCCTACGCGTACCTTCCGTGGTCACTCTGGCAATCGCTAGTTAGCACCCCTGTAATAAATCGAATCAAAGTAATTATCACACATGAGTGCCAATAATCAAGATACAATAGAGACGACAGCTCAGGAGACTGTGACTCAGCCCGCCGTAGCTAAGCTACGCAACGTGCCCACATCTCCTCGTAAGATGCGTCTAGTCGTCGACAACATAAGAGGCATGGAGGTAGAGCGTGCGATGGCTACCCTGAGATTTAGCTCTCGCCGGGTAGCTGCTCAGCGTGTTGAGCAGCTCATACGTAGCGCTATCTCCAACTGGGAGCAACTCAACGGTCGCAAGGCTGACGAGGGAGAGCTCTACGTCTCCAAGATTTATGTAGACGAGGGAGTCACACTCAAGCGTCTACGCCCAGCCCCACAGGGCCGTGGCTACAGAATCCGCAAGCGTTCGAATCACATCACTGTGTGGGTCGACCAAATAGTTAATAACGTAGCTAAGTAACTGACATGGGACAGAAGATTAATCCAATAGCAAACAGACTCGGCTACATACGTGGTTGGGACTCTAACTGGTATGGTGGCCGTAACTACGGCGATACTCTTGTAGAGGATGACCGTATCAGAAAGTACCTAAACACGAGACTATCAGGTGCCCTCGTGAGCCGGATCATCATAGAGCGAGCCCTCAAGGTCATCACCATAACCATATGCACTGCTCGTCCCGGTATGATCGTCGGTAAGGGTGGACAAAACGTGGAAAACCTCAAGGCGGAGCTGAAGAAGGTCACCAAGGCTGACAACATACAGATCAACATCTACGAGGTGCGCAAGCCTGAGGTCGACGCCGTCATCGTCGCCAACGATATAGCACGCAAGCTAGAGGGACGTATGTCATACCGACGTACCGTCAAGATGGCTATCGCAAATGCTATGCGCGCAGGCGCTGAGGGTATCAAGATACAGCTCTCAGGTCGTCTCAACAATGCTGAGATGGCTCGCTCGGAGCTATACAAGGAGGGACGTACTCCTCTACACACACTACGTGCTGATATCGACTACGCTCAGGCCGAAGCTCTTACTAAGGTAGGTATGATCGGTGTCAAGGTTTGGATCATGAACGGCGAGGTATACGAGCGCCGCGATCTAGCACCTGACCTCTCTCAGCCACGTCGCCAGGGTGGACGCCGAGGTGGTGACTCTCGTGGTGAGCGTCGTGGATTCCGTCGTGGAGGACGCAATAGATCTAATCGCTAATCAAAGACCACAGCTATGTTACAACCTAAGAAGACTAAATTTAGAAGGCAACAAAAGGGCCGCATGAAGGGCAATGCACAGCGTGGCAACCAGCTCGCATTTGGTTCTTTTGGTATCAAGAGCCTAGAGAGTAAGTGGATCACTGGCCGTCAGATAGAGGCCGCTCGTATCGCAGTAACGCGCTACATGCAGCGTCAAGGACAGGTCTGGTGCCGCATCTTCCCCGACAAGCCAATCACAGCAAAGCCTGCTGAGGTGCGAATGGGTAAGGGTAAAGGTAATCCCGAGGGATTTGTCGCTCCTGTGACTCCTGGTCGTATGCTCTTTGAAGTAGAGGGCGTACCCTACGAAGTCGCAAAGGAGGCTCTACGTCTGGCAGCTCAGAAGCTACCAGTCACGACAAAGTTTGTCGTACGTCGAGACTTCGACGCTGCTAACCCTAATGTTTAATCCGCTAGACCTTATACAGCTATGCAGATAAGCGAAATCAAAGAGCTCACAACGGAGGAGATCCGTGAGCGCATAGAGGCTGAGCAGGCTTCCTACCAGCAGAAGAGGATAGACCACTATGTCTCTCCAGCGGAGAATCCTGCAGCTTTTAGAGAGCAGCGTCGCACGATCGCTCGTCTCAAGACTGTCCTCGCCGAGCGAGAGACAAATAACTAACCCTGCAGAATAGACTGATATTCACATGGAAAGAAAACACAGAAAAGAGCGCATCGGGATCGTCACCAGCAACAAGATGGACAAGACCATCACCGTAGCCTCTCGCTTCAAAGAGAAGCACCCTATATATGGTAAGTTCGTCAGCAAGACTAAGAAGTACTATGCACATGACGAGAAGAATGAAACGAACGTCGGTGATCGTGTCCGCATTATGGAGACACGCCCTCTGAGCCGCACCAAGCGCTGGAGACTCACCGAGATTATAGAAAGAGCGAAGTAAACTATGATACAGCAAGAATCAAGACTCAATGTAGCAGACAATAGTGGTGCTCGCGAGGTACTCTGTATCCGTGTACTCGGTGGTACCCGCCGCCGCTATGCTTCGGTCGGAGATATCATCGTGGTGACTGTCAAGAGCGTCATCCCCTCTAGCGATATGAAGAAGGGGACTGTCGCTAAGGCGCTCATCGTAAGAACAAAAAAGGAGATACGTCGTGCAGACGGCTCCTACATCCGCTTTGATGACAACGCCTGCGTACTACTCACCCCCAATGGCGAGCTACGTGGTACACGTATCTTCGGACCTGTAGCTCGTGAGCTACGTGCCGTCAATATGAAGGTCGTGTCTCTAGCTCCTGAGGTCCTTTAACTTATAAAGAGAATAGAGATGAGCAAGTTTCATATCAAGAAAGGCGACATCGTCATGGTAAACGCTGGCGATGACAAGGGCAAAACGGGACGTGTCCTCAAGGTCCTTGTCAAGAAGCAGCGTGCGATCGTCGAGGGGCTTAACATGGTATCTAAGCATACCAAGCCCAATGCACAGAACCCCCAGGGAGCTATTCTCAGTATGGAGGCTCCAATACATATATCCAACCTGAATGTGCTAGATCCTCAGTCTGGCAAGGGAACGCGTATAGGACGTCGCCGTGATGACAACGGTAAGCTAGTACGCTTCGCTAAGAAGTCAGGAGAAGTAATTAAGTAACTATGGCACTGACAGTAAATCTTAAGAAGCAATACAACGAGCAGATCGCTCCCGATCTGATGAAGCACTTTGCCTACAAGAGTAGCATGCAGGTGCCTCGCCTAGAGAAGATCGTCATCAATCAAGGCTTGGGCATGGCTACGGCTGATAAGAAGATCATCGATGTTGCTATCGATGAGCTCACACAGATCACCGGACAGAAGGCAGTAGCAACATACTCGCGTAAGGATATATCCAACTTCAAGCTGCGTAAGCAGATGCCTATCGGTGTCATGGTTACACTGCGTGGTGATCGTATGTACGAGTTCCTCGAGCGTCTCGTACGTGTCGCACTCCCACGTATCCGTGACTTCAAGGGTATCAACTCTAAGCTGGATGGTCGTGGTAACTATACGCTAGGGATCTCAGAGCAGATCATCTTCCCTGAGATCAACCTCGATAGCATCACGAAGATACTAGGGATGAACATCACTTTTGTAACCTCAGCTCCTACTGATGAGGAGGGCTTCGAGCTACTCAAGAGATTTGGACTCCCATTCCGTACGACTAATAAGTAAGATACATATAGGTTTATGGCAAAAGAATCAATGAAGGCCCGTGAGGCCAAGCGCCAGAAGCTCGTTCAGAAGTATGCGAAGCGTCGTGCTGAGCTCAAGGCTGCTGGAGACTACGAGTCTCTGCAGAAGCTACAGACACTACCTCGCAACTCTTCTCCCGTGCGTCTGCACAACCGCTGCAAGATCACGGGGCGTCCCAAGGGTTATATGAGACAGTTTGGCATCAGCCGTATCCAGTTCCGCGAGATGGCTTCTGCTGGTCTTATCCCAGGGGTGAAGAAAGCCAGCTGGTAACAATCTCTCGTCGACACCCACATACGAGGACAAAAATACTCTCTGATAGACACAAATCATCTATAGAGAGGCCTAAGGCTCAGATACACTAAGCTCAGAGCGAGTTAGAGCACGATCCACCGCCCCTAAGGCAGGTGCGATCTGCTCACGATCGACTCCAAAAGTTTTCATAGTATCCAGACTATTTGTACCTTTGCCTAGAATTGTCCTCTCATATAGTTCCTCTACACAGAGGAAGTGTATGAGACGCTCACACTCTCTAGAGTGAGAGCGTGGGGCGATGACTGACAGCAAATCAATTAAATATTGTCTGGGGTAGCCTGTCCCTTACGGCTCTCGATCCTGGTGCTCGTGACTCTATAACTAGATGATATCACAGCCTTTATGTAAGGCGTGGTGATCCAAAGGTAGAGGAGTAGACGACACCTTGGGAAGGTGCTATAAGCCAGTCAGGAACCCTCCAGATCAATTTAATCTTAATACACAATGACAGATCCAATAGCAGATTATCTCACCCGATTGCGCAACGCAATCAAAGCGGGGCACCGTGTGGTAGAAATCCCAGCTAGCAACATCAAAAAGGACATCACCAAGATCCTCTTTGATAAGGGCTACATCCTCAACTATATGTTTGAGGAGGAGGGATGCAAAGGAACCATCAAGGTCGCCCTCAAGTATGACCTCTCTAACAAGGTCAATGCAATCAAGTGCCTCAAGCGTGTCTCACGCCCAGGCTTACGTAAGTATGTAGGCTACAAAGATATGCCTCGCGTACTCAATGGACTAGGTATCGCCATCCTATCTACATCTCACGGCGTCATGACAGACAAAGAGGCTCGTGAGCTCAAGATCGGTGGTGAGGTACTATGTTATGTATATTAATCCTCCTTATAGCAAAGCAATATGTCTAGAATAGGTAAACTACCCATAGCTATACCACAGGGCGTGACCGTCTCTCAGGAGGATCACTACATAACAGTAAAAGGCCCCAAGGGTGAGCTCAAGCAATATATAGATCCTCGTATCGAGGTCTCAGTCGAGGACGGTGAGATCACACTCGCACGTCACTCTGATGAGCGTCAGGAACGCTCGCTACACGGTCTCTACCGTCAGCTAATCCACAACATGGTGACGGGTGTACACGAAGAGTTCACCCAGACGCTCGAACTAATAGGTGTCGGTTACCGTGCTACCAATCAGGGGCAGATCCTAGAGCTCTCACTAGGCTTCACGCACGCCATCTATCTGGTACTCCCAGACGAGATCAAGATCGAGACGCAGATGGTGCGTAATCAAACCCCTAAGATCATCCTAAAGTCTTGCGACAAGCAGCTACTAGGACAGGTCTGTGCTAAGATTCGTTCATTCCGCAAGCCAGAGCCTTACAAGGGTAAGGGTGTTCGCTTCCTCGGCGAGGAGGTACGTCGCAAGTCTGGTAAGACAGCTGGTAAGTAAGTCGTATCCACTATCTAAGTAAAGAGTCAATATGAACAAGAAAGCACAAAGAAGAAAGCACATCAAGACACGTGTGCGTGGCAAGATAAGTGGTACACCCCAGAGACCACGTCTGTCTGTATTCAGAAGCAATAAGCAGATCTACGCACAGGTCATCGACGATATAGAAGGACGTACCCTAGCGAGTGCCTCCTCACTCAAGATGGAGACCTCTGGCACTAAGAAGGAGGTAGCCGCTCAGGTAGGACAGGAGATAGCTCGTGTAGCTCTTGCTGCCGGCATTGATACGGTAGTTTTCGATCGTAATGGATATCTCTATCATGGTCGCATCAAGGAGCTAGCAGATGCAGCTCGTACAGGAGGTCTTAAATTCTAAATCATAGAGCACATCATGGCAATAGCAACAAATAGAGTCACAGCTACCAATGATCTAGATCTAAAGGATCGCCTAGTAGCTATCAATCGAGTAACTAAGGTCACGAAAGGTGGTCGCACCTTTACCTTTGCTGCGATTGTTGTCGTCGGTAACGAGGACGGCGTCGTAGGATATGGTATGGGTCGTGCCAGCGAAGTGCCTGCAGCCATCGCCAAGGGCGTAGAGGCTGCCAAGAAAAATCTCATACGCGTACCCATCCACAATGGGACCATACCTCACGAGCAGATCGGTCGCTTCGGTGGTGCTCGCATCTTGCTGCGCCCCGCCTCTGCCGGTTCGGGAGTCATCGCAGGTGGTGCTATGCGTGCCGTACTAGACAGTGTAGGTGTTACAGACGTCCTAGCAAAGAGCCAGGGATCGACGAACCCTCACAACCTCGTCAAGGCTACCATCGCAGCACTCGCTGAGCTACGTAGCCCCTTGATGGTTGCTCAGAGCAGAGGTATCTCTGTAGAGCGTGTGTTTAAAGGATAATCACCTAGACAAGTAAAGAGTATTATGGCAAAAATCAAAATCGAGCAAGTCCGTAGTCGCATACGGTGCAACAAGTCTCAAAAGCGCACCCTCGACGGTCTAGGTCTTCGCAAGATGCACCAGATTGTAGAGCATGAGGATACCCCACAAATCAGGGGTATGGTGGCCAAAGTACACCACTTGGTTCGGGTCGTAGAGTAATAAAATATAGACAGATAATAGCAATGGACTTATCTACACTTAAGCCAGCCGAGGGCTCTGTCAAGTCTCGTCGTCGTATCGGTCGTGGTCAGGGTTCTGGCCGTGGTGGTACGTCTACACGTGGACACAAGGGAGCCAAGTCTCGCTCTGGATACAAGCATAAGGTCGGATTTGAGGGTGGTCAGATGCCTATACAGCGTCGCCTACCTAAGTTTGGCTTCAACAACATCAATAGGGTAGACTATCGTCCTGTGAACCTAGCTGCTCTCGAGCACTTGGCGCAGGATACCACATTCTTTCCCAATCAAGCAGAGACAGCAGTCATCACCAAGGACATACTAGTCGCTGCTGGTCTAGCCTCACGTAATGATTTAGTAAAGATCCTAGCACAGGGTGAGCTCACACGACCCATACAGGTCGAGGCTGACGCTTACTCAGCACGTGCCAAGGAGCTCATCGAGGCTCAGGGAGGATCGATACAATAAGATAAGCTGATATGCGGTTAGTAGATACAATTAAGAATATATGGAAGATCGAGGATCTGCGTAAGCGAATTCTCATCACCATCCTGTATGTGGTCATATACCGACTAGGTAGCTTCGTCGTATTGCCAGGAGTCAACCCCGATACACTGACCAGTCTAGCCAATCAGACTAGTGAAGGTCTGATGGCACTGCTCAACATGTTTTCGGGAGGAGCTTTCTCCAATGCTTCGATATTTGCTCTAGGTATCATGCCTTACATCTCGGCAAGTATCGTTATGCAGCTGGCAGCGATCATCATCCCCTCTATGCAGAAGATGCAGAGAGAGGGTGAGAGCGGACGACGCAAGATCAATCAGTGGACACGCTACCTGACGGTGCTGATCCTATTGATCCAGGCTCCTGCCTATCTGTTGAATCTAGATATGCAGCTACGCGCTGCTGGAGCATCCCTACCTTCGGGCTTCATGTATCGTGTATTTGCTACCGTCATACTAGCTGCGGGCAGTATGTTTGTCCTTTGGCTCGGTGAGCGCATTACAGACAAGGGTGTCGGCAATGGTATCTCATTCATCATTCTTATCGGTATTATCGCTCGTCTACCTCATGCGCTGATAGCTGAGTTTAACTATCGTCTCATCAGTTCATCGGGAGGACTTGTGGCATTTCTCGCCGAGATCGTATTCTTACTGTTCGTCACTGCAGGAGCTATCCTGCTAGTACAGGGTACGCGCAAGGTTCCTGTGCAGTATGCCAAGCGTGTAGTGGGGAATAAGCAGTATGGTGGCGCACGCCAGTATATCCCGCTTAAGGTGAATGCTGCCAACGTGATGCCTATCATCTTCGCTCAGGCGATCATGTTTATACCTATCTCACTCGCTAGCTACTTCACAGGAGGTGATGGTACGCCCTCTCGCTTCATCCAGGTATTGTCAGACAATACAAGCTTCTGGTACAACTTCATCTTTGCTACGTTGATCATCCTTTTCACCTATTTCTATACGGCGATTACGATCAACCCCACACAGATGGCCGACGACCTCAAGCGCAACAATGGATTTATCCCAGGCGTCAAGCCTGGACGTAACACGCGAGACTACCTCGATGGTATCATGGATCGTATCACCCTGCCAGGAGCACTCTTCCTCGCACTAGTAGCTATCATGCCAGCCTTTGCTCAGATACTGGGTATCAGCTCGGCGTTTGCACAGTTCTTTGGAGGTACATCACTGCTCATTCTCGTAGGTGTCGTCCTAGATACGCTACAGCAAGTCGAGAGTCACCTCTTGATGCGTCACTACGATGGTCTACTCAAGAGTGGACGTATCAAGGGACGTACGGGATCGGTATCAGCATATTGATACTCCACAGGTAGCGTTGTTTCATTTGATTTTATTCAGATAGATGATTTACCTAAAGACATCCGAGGAGATAGAGCTGATGCGTGTGGCCAACAGACTCGTTGGAGAGACCTTGGGAGAGGTGGCAAAGCACATCGCTCCTGGGGTTACCACTAAGCAGCTAGACACGATCGCCTATACGTTTATATGTGATCACGGAGCTACTCCTGCGTTCTTAGGTTATGGCGGCTTCCCAGCCAGCATCTGTACCTCGATCAATGATCACGTGGTGCATGGCATCCCTTCAGATCGCGAGATACTGCGTGAGGGAGACATCATCTCCGTAGATTGCGGTACGCATATCAACGGCTTTACGGGAGATAGTGCTTACACCTTTGCGGTAGGGGAGATCGATCCCGAGGTAGAGCGTCTGCTGACGGTCACTCGTGACTCACTCTATCTAGGTATCAAGCAAGCTGTCGAGGGGCATTATGTCGGGCATATTGGGGCGGCAGTCCAGCGTCACTGTGAGGCACAGGGCTATGGCATCGTCCGTGAGCTCGTGGGACATGGTATCGGGCATGAGATGCACGAAGATCCCAACGTCCCCAACTATGGTCATCCAGGATTTGGTCCCAAGCTTCGAGCAGGTATGTGTATCTGCATCGAGCCTATGGTGACAATGGGACGACGTAAGATCGTCTTCGAGTCCGACGGGTGGACCGTCCGTACGCACGACGGCAAGCCCGCAGCGCACTTTGAGCACTGCATAGCTATCATGCCCGATGGGCAAGATCCGCAGATCTTATCTACATACGAGTATATCAAAGAAGCATTAGGCACACGAGAGTTTTAATATGGCTAAACAAACTGCTATTGAACAGGATGGAGTCGTCCTCGAGGCATTGAGCAATGCTATGTTCAAGGTACAGCTCCAAAACGGGCATATCATCACGGCACACATATCGGGCAAGATGCGTATGCACTTCATCCGTATACTGCCAGGAGACAAAGTCAAGGTAGAGATGTCTCCGTACGACCTCACACGTGGTCGTATCTCCTATAGATACAAGTAACAAAGTCATAGCGACAATCAGAATAAGAGCATACTATGAAAGTCAGAGCATCAATCAAAAAGCGATCAGAAGACTGCAAGATTGTCAGACGCAAAGGTCGTCTGTACATCATCAATAAGAAGAATCCTAAGTTCAAGCAGCGTCAAGGATGATCTTAGGGATGACGCTCCGCTCATCATCCAAAGATGAGGGGGGAGTCAGCTTATCACGCAACAAACATCACACAGTATATAGAGTATGGCAATAAGAATCGTCGGCGTCGATCTGCCGCAAAACAAGAGAGGTGAGATAGCCTTGACCTATATATATGGTATAGGTCGTAGCAGTGCTGCTCGCATCTTGGATGCTGCAGGAGTCGATCGCAACATTAAGGTCCAGGATTGGACAGATGAGCAGGCTGCAGCTATCCGTGAGCAGATCTCCAGTGGCTACAAAGTCGAGGGTGATCTACGTAGCGAGACACAGCTCAACATCAAGCGTCTCATGGACATCGGCTGCTACCGAGGCATCAGGCATCGTATAGGACTCCCACTACGTGGTCAGAGTACTAAGAATAATGCCCGCACACGTAAGGGTAAGCGCAAGACAGTCGCTGGTAAGAAGAAGGCAACTAAGTAATAAAACCACCTTATGGCAAAGAAAACCGTAACAAAAAAGAGAGCAGTCAAGGTCGATGCCCAGGGGCAGGCGCACATACACTCTTCTTTCAATAACATCATCATCACCCTTACCAATAGTGAGGGTCAGGTCATCAGCTGGTCATCAGCTGGTAAGATGGGATTCCGTAGCTCTAAGAAGAATACACCCTATGCAGCTCAGCTCGCAGCTCAAGACTGCGCTAAGACAGCATACGATCTGGGGCTACGCAAGGTCAAGGCTTATGTCAAGGGACCTGGTAATGGTCGTGAGTCCGCTATCCGTACCATCCATGGTGCTGGTATTGAGGTGACTGAGATCATCGACGTCACACCAATGCCACACAACGGATGTCGTCCTCCTAAGAGACGTAAGGTCTAGTTGCTACAAGATTAGAGATCACAGCTACACCTATAGAGCGCTCGCACCCCACTTGTGGAGATAGTCTGGCGAGTCTACAACAAGACTCCGTCACGACTTATCTACAGATAGACTGCATAGTCAGTCCTTGGTGCCAGTCGCGCATAGCAAGCTCCACAGATAGGTCTTAGCTCAGACATAGACTCAAGATAGTGACTCTGTAAGTCGACAGACGTAGTGTGAGATTGATGCGGTTGCTCATTTTACTTTCCCTCTTATTCTAATCGCATCGCGGCTGCTCTATATGCGCCGTCACTTCTAGACTTACTACTTGAGATATGATCCCAGCATCGACCACGACACAGCAGAGAGAGGCAGTGCGCCTCTCGAGCATCCTGTAGAGCAGATGTATGGAGTAGCATTAAAATGAAATAGAACAATGGCAAGATATATTGGTCCTAAGTCCAAGATCGCACGAAAGTTTGGTGAGCCCATCTTTGGTGCAGACAAAGTCCTAAGCAAGAAAAACTACCCCCCAGGTCAGCACGGCAATAGTCGTCGTCGTAAGCAGAGCGAGTATGCACTCCAGCTCCGCGAGAAGCAGATGGCCAAGTACACCTATGGGGTTCTAGAGCGTCAGTTCCGCAATCTCTTTGAGAAGGCACAGCGCTCCTCAGGCATCACTGGTGAGGTACTTCTACAACTCCTCGAGTCTCGTCTAGACAACGTTGTCTTCCGTCTAGGCATCGCTCCCACGCGTGCTGCTGCACGTCAGCTCGTCTCGCACCGTCACATCGTCGTCGATGGAGAGGTGGTCAACATCCCCTCCTACACGCTCAAGCCTGGACAGATCGTCGGCGTACGCGAGCGTGATAAGTCTATGGAGGTCATTGCAGACTCTCTCGCTGGGTACAATCACAGCAAGTATCCTTGGCTAGAGTGGGATGCACGCACCTACAGTGGCAAGTTCCTCAACGTTCCTACACGTGAGGAGATCCCCGAGCCCATCAAGGAGCAGCTCATCGTCGAATTGTATTCTAAGTAACCCTCTAACTCTATGGCAATATTAGCATTTCAACAACCTGACAGCGTCCTCATGCTGGACGCTTCGGATCACTACGCCAAGTTTGAATTTAAGCCTCTAGAGCCAGGCTATGCTATGACTATTGGCAACGCCTTGCGGCGCATCCTCCTCTCATCGCTAGAGGGGTATGCAATAGCTTCTATCCGTATCGAAGGTGTAGAGCATGAATTTGCTACTATTCCAGGGGTATTGGAAGATGTAACCCATATCATACTCAACCTCAAGCAGATCAGATTCAAGGCTGCCGTAGAGGATCCTCAGGAGGAGACGATCACGCTCCATGTCACAGGTCGTAACACCTTTCAGGCAGGTGACCTCAATCAGGTCTTGACCAGCTACAAGGTGCAAAACCCCGACCTCGTCATCTGCAATCTAGCTGAAGACGCAGACTTCACCATAGAGATACGCATCAACAAGGGACGTGGCTACGTCGTCTCCGAGGAGAACCGCCGCGAGGACGATCCCGTCAATACGCTCCCCATCGATGGTATCTACACCCCGATCCGCAAGGTCAATCAGACCACCGAGGCGTATCGTGTAGATCAGCGTACCGACTATGAGAAGCTCGTCCTAGAGATTGAGACTGACGGCACCATACACCCACGTGAGGCGCTACGTCAGGCTGCGATGATCTTGATCTCGCACTTTGCACTCTTCACCGACAAGGAGTTTGAGGTCGAGCTCCCCGAGGAGGAGCCTGAGCAGATCTTAGACAATCAGGTGATGAAGGTTCGTGCCAAGTTGATGACAGACCTAGCTACGACAGACCTCTCTGTCCGTGCGCTCAACTGTCTCAAGGCTGCGGGCATCTCCACCATTGCAGACCTGCTGGCTCGAGATCGTGACGAGCTCTTGAAGATCAAGAACTTCGGCAAGAAGTCACTCGTAGAGATCGAGCAGTTCTTAGCAGATCAGGATCTAGACTTTGATATGGATCTCACACCCTATAGATTAGATAATGATTAATCCCTCTTATGAGACACAATAAGAAATTCAACCATCTAGGCCGCTCTAAGGCGCATCGTGAGGCTATGCTTGCTAATATGGCTAGCTCGCTCATTATGCACAAGCGGATCAATACGACAGTGGCCAAGGCTAAGGAACTGCGCAAGTTTGTCGAGCCTATCATCACTGCGGCAAAAAACGACACCACCGCATCTCGTCGTCTAGCCTTCAGCTACCTGCGTGACAAGGAGGCCGTCAAGGAGCTCTATGGCCCCGTCATCGACAAGGTCGGTGATCGCCCTGGAGGTTATACCCGCATCCTACGTACTGGACTACGTCTTGGCGACAACGCCTCTATGTGCTTTATCGAGCTCGTAGACTTCAACGACAACATCACCAAGAGCGCCTCTGCTCCTAAGAGCGATGGCAAGAAGCGCACCCGTCGTTCACGTCGTGGTGGCGGATCTGCTAAGGCAGCTGCCCAGCAGGAGGCTCCAGCTACCGAGGAGACAGCACAGGAGTAGTAGCTCACTAGGAGCGTGGACGAGACACAGCTACATAGTTCACCACCCATGTGGAGAGACTCTATGTAGCGTGTGAGGGCTGATCAGAGCCCCTCTACTCGTCTTAGCTCAGAGTAACAATAAGAGAGGGAGTGTCGAGCATAGGCTCGGCGCTCCCTCTTGTCATTTCTCGATGTGTTGTTGGGGGGGCTGCTTTGGGCTAATCTTTAATGATGTGTGAGTCGAGTTTCTTTATTATTGCTTCTATATAACTAGTGGGTATGACTGTGCTTTAGAAGTTGTTGTGATACGATCCCTAAAAGGGCTAATTCCTATTTTAAGGATCTGGGAGGGACTCAAGGCTGGTGCATTCTTATCAAATGAGACTATAAAACAGGATAGCCACGTGGAGATTTTACGTTTCCCACGTGGCTATTTTTTATTCTCTACGTAGGCGCGAATCATTTCCTCCGAAGTTTCATTTGATTCCTCCGAAGTTTCATTTCGTCCCTACGTAGGCATTTTTTATTTGCCACGTGGAGGTTTGAGAATAGCCACGTGGGGATCTACCTCTTCTGTAGCAAAGTCGTATCGAAGCATGAGAGATCCAGTCTATCTTGTGTCACTGTTGCCTTCCAGCACCTCAAGATAGAGATTAGTGGTTGTGTAAGGGTACCTTTACTGAATGAAAATAAAGTGTACCTTTGGCTCATGAGAGGCATAGCCTGCGTTGCTATACCTGTAGTCGTGTCACCAATTAACTAAACCACTATAATTATGACGAGACAAATACTCCTATCTAGAGCTAGGATCTTAGCTCTGATTATGGCGTGGAGCCTTTTCCTCTTCACTTCACAGAGGATCTTGGCTCAAGAGACACGTCTAGAGGTGACGATCACAGAGGCTGGTACACTAGCCGATCAGCTGGCGAGCAGTACGAGCGTAGAGACACTTCTTGTCCGGGGCGTCCTCAACGATGCCGACCTCGGCACACTCGATGGCTTATCATCGCCGTGAGGGCTAGCGAAGGGATCACCTCCTTCAAGGTCGTTCGCTAGTAAAGAGCATAGCCAAGGCGCTCCCTCTTGCCGTTTCCCAGCAAGTTCCTAGTCCGACCCACAAGGGGTCGATCGATGGGCGACGTTTTGTCCCCCCAGTCGGAGGGCGTAGCCCCGAACGACTGGGGGTACCGATGGGTACGCCCCGCATAACGACCTCCCCTCGTGGGAGGTCGGACTTACGAGTATGACTCGTCTTGAGCTGCATCTAATCCAAATATCATTGTTAATTCTTTCTCAAAGCCCAGCTTGCCGTGATGCTCTTTTTGACGATCAATATAGGAGCTAATAGCTACGACATCCCGACGGCTTACTGTACTCGCAAAGTACCCCTCTTGCCAAGCGAAAGATCCACGTGTACTTACCTCTGTATTTAGGAACTTATTGGTCGACTTCTTGATCTCTCGGACAAAGTGTGAGACAACAAACTCTCCTGAATAAGCAACCAGTAAGATGTGGATATGATCCGTCATCCCATTTACATTTATAACAGAGTAGGATCCAGCTTTGGTACAAGCCTGTATGTAGGCATATAGGCGCTCCTGTATATCAGGGCGGATAGACGGCTTCCGCTCCTTCGTTGAGAAGACGAGGTGATAATAAAGTGAGATATAATTATCTGTACTCATAACGTCTACGATCGGAAGGTCTCGGTAAATATCTGATATAGAGGCTTACTGTCGTGTGCTACCTTGAGGTAAAGGTAGTGGCGTATAGTTTCTATCTGCGCATCACGTAGCTTGTCCCGCTCCAAGATGTACTGTAGAAATGGCTGACAGGGGCAGTCGGACTGTGCCCACTAGGCATCGCCGGCCTCTTTGATTAACTCGTAAAACATATATCGCTCTAGACTCGATTGTTTATCAAAGGTAGTAAAAAAGAAGGTTGACCACATCAATTACCCTAGATCCCGCAATCCCGCATATCTTGTGAGTATTCCGCTGTAATGAGACCCTCTGACTAGAACTAGCCGTGTGGCTCGACAGGTCGCCAGTTTATCGTCCCCTCGATCGAGTCAAATGTGTTTGCTGTTCCTAGTCCGACCCACAAGGGGTCGATCAATGGGCGATGTCTTGTACCCCCAGTCGTTCGGGCTACGCCCTCCGACTGGGGGCTATGATTCGTCTGACCTCCTGCGGAGGTCACAAACGACGTGTATCTGTGAGATAGGTCTTTTGGGAGGTCGGATCCTAGACGTTGGCTTTTTCGTCCGACCCACAAGGGGTCGATCAATGGGCGACGTCTTATTCCCCCAGTCGTTCGGGCTACGCCCTTCGACTGGGGGCTATGATTCGTCTGACCTCCTGCGGAGGTCACGAACGATGTGTATTCGCAATATGGATCCTTCGTATCACCTCCTGCGGAGGTCACAAACGACGTGTATCTGCGAAAAGGATCCTTCGTATTACCTACGTAGGAGGTCACAACAGATGACAATGACGTTTCGCTCTCAGGCTTAGCGAGGGACGACCGCAGCGCGGTCGGACGGATCCTAGCCCCCAGTCGGAGGGCGTAGCCCGAACGACTGGGGGGGCCGATGGATACCCCCCGCATAACGACCTCCCCTCGTGGGAGGTCGGACCCTAAACAAGAAAGAGAGATGGCTCAACTGCTACGTAGGAGCGGTTGAGCCATCTCGTTATTATTCTTACGGTCTCTGATCCTGCGATCAGAGGGCAATAGATTTACTTGCTAGCATCTTCAAATAGGCGTACGGAAAATCTATTAGATGATTCGCCTTGGTATGTACAGGCATATTCGTTACCAAAGAGAGCATTCCAAGAGTACCACATATTGTACTTGGTAGAAGACCAATAATAACCAGCTAAAGACTCTCCAAAGGGTTCATCCTCTGAGTCGATAAAGCCTGCAGCGGGGAAGTATCTAACAATGTCGTTACCATTATTAGCCTCCCAGAATTTCGATGCTGAGATCTCTTCTAAAGTTGGCAAAGTGCCTTTGTTCAGCAGTGAGCGACAGGTTATCTTCATTACTCTTCCGCCGTTTAGTGTCGTATACTCATAGCTCCAAGCGGATACAAAGTTTGTACCCTTATAGCGAAGGGCATATACACTTCCACTACCATTGCTCTGATAGTCATTGGTCGAGGAGATACTCTCGCCTGCGATCTTAACATCTTCCTGAACGTCATTGTGGGTTCGTTGCTCCGAAAAGTTTACATAGTCAGGTTCTGCAGAAGTGGGTAGTATTGCCATCCACTCTTCTTTGCTGGGGAGGTGGTACTTCTTGCCAGCAATGGTCACGTTGGTAAACTTCTCTACGGCATCTTCGTAGGAGAAGTAACCACTCACATCGAGAGCTTGTGTCGTGACAAAGTCCGTTCCCTCGGCATTGACGTTGTACTCGGCGAGGTAGGCCAGAGGTAGCGTGACAGCTTGATCGACGGAGAGCGTGGTGAACTCGACCTTGGTGAGGGCCCCCCACTCGTTGTCACCATTCTTTGCTATGGCTAGTGCATAGTAGGCGGTGCCTGACTTGAGGTCAGTCCAAGCAGAGGTGTAAGCTTCTGTGCGGTATGGCAGAGACATGCTCTCAGGGCTCTCCTTTAGATACTTAAGGATCTCATCCTCGTTGTACTTAGACTTCTCGACAACGATCTCTCGATACGAAGAGGTGTTTTCGTCGGGGGTGTTGACGACTATTACCGCAGACTCGGAGACCTCCTTGATCTCGACGTTTACTTTAGCAGTCTGGGAGGTACCCTTCTTAGCTGTCGTAACCTTAAACTCCTGGACATCGGAGTACTGGCCGTCCTTATCTACTAGGACTACAAAGAGTGAGTAGCTAGTGCCTGGGACAAAGTCAGTCATCACGCTCTGAGATTCACCCTCGTGAGCTTTGCCTGTAGTAAAGTCCGTACCATATAGTACGACGTAGTGCTTGAGGTCGGGGATGTGCATCATCTGCATCATCTGATCTCGTGCGGTCGCATCTGTCAGATCATTGAGGAAAAAGTAACCAGTGACATCTGCGTTGGGTTTTAGCGTAGCAGTGTAGCCGGTAGGAGTGACATTTGAGAAGGAAACCTCCATCTTTGGGTCGCCTGCGAGCTTGCCCTTGGGGACTTTGAACTCAACGCGCTTGACGTTGCCTGGACAGCCAAGCTCATCATATGGGAGGAAGAGTGCCGTGTAGTCATACCCCTGCTGCATACCTGATAGGTCGTACTCCTTGCCGCCCTCGACGTTAAAGATCTGTACGCCCATACGCGCAGCCATCTCTGGGGTAAAGAGCCGTAAGCACTGCATATCGTCCATGTCGGCGATCATAAAGCTCTCAGGGAGGATCACCTTGATGCTGCTAACGTCACCACCTACATCGCCCACCTTGAGCTTCATCTTGCCAGTTGTGCCATCTGCGTGTGGTGTGACTGTCGGATTGAGCGTGAGATCGACATCGTCAGTGAGAAACTTGATGCTATCGATATGCTCTACACGATAGGGCAGTATCTCGCCACTCTTGGAGTAGATGAGCATGCGTTCGTTGCTCTGAGCTAAGGCGAGCGAGGGTAGGAGGGCGAGGAGCCCTGCTAGAATTGTGTGTAGTAGTTGCTTTTTCATTAGAGAGTTATCTTGAGGGTGTTGTGTACGTTTGTTGTAGCGATGTATAGACCATTAGGCCATAGGGTAGCATCTAGGATGCAAGTAGCAGATGTGACGGGGTACTGCGATAGGAGCTGTCCCTCTGATGTGTAGATGTAGAGCGTCTCATCGCTAGGGGTGAAGCCCTCGATGTGTATCTCTCGGCCTACCGTGTAGTAGCTCAGCGTAGCTGTCGGAGCTTGGAGTGGAGACACGATGTGGGTCGTGTTGTCCTTGCGATCCTTGGCAAAGAAGAGCTTGTCGATGTCGCTCATGGTCACCATCTCGGGTGTGAAGTGCTGGTCGGCATCGTTGCGCTCTATCTTGATCGCGCCAGATGTGAATGTGATCTTGCTGATCTTGGTCAGATCATAGCACAGCTCAGCGCTCTCGGTGGTTTTGACTACCAGTGTGGTGGGGAGTGTCTGTGCGGTCACCACTTGGGGTAGTAGCAGGAGCCAGAGTAGAGGCACGAGTGCGAGTCCTTTTGTAACTCTTTTCATAGCGGATTGTAAATTGAATTGGTTTTTTGCTCTATTACGTTTGGCAAATATAATGTTTTTCAGAAATCTAGCTTTGGGTCTATTTCGCAAAGCTCACAAGTGACCCTGTATTGTTTAGGGGCACAGAGCATGGACACAGTGGTATAAGTGACACCTCGACACTCGTCTCATCGGGCTACTCGATTTGATAAACTGAGGTTTTGCAGAGATTTACTGAGCTGTTTCTTTTTTCATTACCTTTGTATGGGAGGTCATCTATACTTGAGAGCGGACGCTCGCAGGCCTCCGATATTCAACTAACGACTAGGTATATATGGCAAAGAAAAACGAGAAGGCCGTCGTCGCTCCGCCTATCACCGATGCTGCGGCAAAGATGAAGGCGCTGGAGACTACGATGGGACGCATACAGAAGCAGTTTGGCAAGGGTGCTATCATGAATATGGCTGATGATGCCGTGGAGGATGTGAGTGTGATCCCCTCGGGGAGCTTGACGCTCGACATTGCCCTCGGTGTCGGGGGCTACCCTCGTGGGCGTATCATAGAGATCTTTGGTCCAGAGTCTTCGGGTAAGACGACGCTGGCTATCCACGCTATTGCTGAGGCGCAGAAGCTGGGCGGCATTGCTGCGATCATCGATGCGGAGCATGCTTTTGATCCGACTTATGCGCAGGCTCTGGGGGTAGACATTAGTCGTCTGTGGATCTCTCAGCCTGATGATGGTGAGCAGGCGCTCGACATTGCTGAGCAGCTGATCCGCTCGTCAGCGGTCGACATTCTCGTGGTGGACTCGGTCGCTGCTCTGACGCCTAAGGCGGAGATAGAGGGTGAGATGGGGGATACGCAGGTGGGTCTGCATGCACGTCTTATGTCTCGTGCTATGCGCAAGATCACAGCTGCCGTGAGTCGCTCTAAGACTTGCTGTATCTTCATCAATCAGCTACGTATGAAGATCAGTAGTGGCTATAGTCCTACGGGCCCTAGCGAGGTGACGACGGGTGGTAATGCACTGAAGTTTTACTCCTCAGTGCGTCTAGATATACGGGCTTACAAGCAGATCAAGAAGGGCGACGATGTGGTCGGTAAGGTGACGAGCGTGCGTGTCGTCAAGAACAAGGTGGCTCCTCCCTTCCGTCGTGCTGAGTTTGACATCCTCTTCGGTCAGGGTATCAATCGTGTGGGCGAGATCATCGATGCTGCTACCGATATGGGCATCCTCAAGAAGAGTGGCTCGTGGTACTCCTATCAGGGCAATAACATCGGCCAAGGTCGTGATGCGGTTAAGGAGCTACTCGATGACAATCCCGAGCTGGCCGACGAAGTGGCTCAGCAGGTGATGGATCAGCTAGCTCATGAGGGCAAGTTACACCTCTCTCCAGATGACTCTGAGGGTGAGGAGGGCGAAGAGCTAGACACGACAGATCAGCTGGTCGACGAAGACTTCGATATATAATACAGATAGAGGGACGTAGGGTGTGTGAGCGATGCTTGTCGTACCCTACGTAGCTCTCTGATCTATGCTACTAGATAACGCTGGGTCTCTTGTGACCATGTCGTAAATTCAAAAAGCTTAGTTATCATGACAGCTCTACAACTTCCTAATGGTTGGCAGCAACTCTCCGATCGCTCTGATGGAGAGTATACACCAGAGCGCATATCTGTACTCCGCGATAACGAGGTATTTGTTTTCGGCAGTAATCTGCTGGGACATCATATGGGGGGTGCTGCACGTACTGCACGCCGAGTCTTTAACGCAGAGATGGGCGTCTTCGAGGGCTTGACGGGGCAGGCTTATGCCTTGCCTACACTGGACAAGGATATGCGTCGGGTGGCACCAGAGGCTCTGCGTGCGAGCTTCCATCGGTTGTTACTCTGTGCCTTAGATCATCCGAAGCTCACTTTCTACCTTACGGAGGTGGGGTGCGGTATCGCTGGGTGGTCTATTGAAGAGGTGAGTACTTTGCTGTGGGAGGCTGTGCGTGAGCTCTCTGAGGAGGCTTACGAGCTGCATGCTATGCCGACTAATCTCTTGATCCCGCAACGATTTAGCGAGTCGTGAGTCTCTCCGTAGATCGGCTTTCGCTCTCTAGCGAGCAGTACACTCGATGGTGTGCTGAGATCCCTTCGCTACCGCTCTACGTGCAGCCTTGGTGGTTGCTAGCAGCTTCGGGGTGCGAGGAGATGTCTGTACTCGCTACGAAGGTAGCCAAGGAGGACGCTCCAATGCTTGTGTGGCCTCTCTTTATGCCGACACAACGTCATCTGATTGTGCCACCCTGCTGTCAATTTACTGGTCCTCTGAGCGACCGCTTGGGGGCGGTGGGAGAGGAGCCTTTCGATCGAGATCGGTACATTGCTCATCTAGCTGCTATGGAAGCGTTGGGTGAGGCGCTACCCTTATCGCTACGCTATATAGAGGCGCACTTACCGCTAGACTACTGGGACTGGCTCCTGAGCGAAACGCCTGCAGGAGTGTGGCGTAGTTCGGTCGCCTATACTCATCTCCTAGACTTGACGCAAAGACCTCCCCGGGAGCAGTACAATAGCTTGATCCGACGAAAGGTGCGCCGCGCTGCCGCCTTGGGTCTGCGAGAGCTTTGGGCTGAGACGACGAAGGTGGAAATGAAGGAGGCAACGAATGTGGCGACCTGTGCGGAGATGCTGGTGGAGCTCTGCCGTAAGAGCCTGCAGCGTAGCGGAGGAGATCGTCTCTGCGCCTCCTCGCTGAGACGACTTGTGACGGTTGCTGTGGCGCGTGGGCAGGGTGCTCTCTTGCTCCTGCTCTCACCGCATACGGATGAGCCAGTGGCGGGCGCCTTCGTAGCGCATCATGCTGGCACGGCATACTACATTGCAGGGGGCCAGGCGAGGACGCCTGAGGGCGAGGACGCTATGGCGCTACTACTGGATAGACTCATCACATGGAGTCGAGAGGCGGGGTGCCACACCTTTGACTTTGAGGGGTCTATGCAGCGTGGTATCGCTTTCTTCTTTCGTAGCTTTGGCGCTGTGCCACACCCTTACCTGCGCTTGCAGGCTGGGCGACAGACGCTCGCTATGCGTCTGCAGCTGCGTCGGTACTATCTACAGCATCTTTACTAAGTTCATTTGACTTGTAAGCTCTCGATCTATATGCGACACTACGAGGCGACAGAGTATATCTTATCTTTTCTACTCGGAGATGCGACTCCGCTCGACATCTCGGGGCGGATCCGCATCTTGCGACACGCTCAGATGCAGCGCTCACCAGACTATGTTGCTTACTGCCGTCCTGAGGAGGCGGAGCCGTATCATCGTGTGGTGATCGTGCCATCGGGCTTTTTTGATTTTGATCAGTATGGCCGTGCTGAGTCGATGCCGGCGCTGCCACTGGCGGAGTGGCATGGGATGCCTCTGCTCTTTGGAGAGCCTCGTGAGGAGTATCTAGAGACTCCTTATGGTCGGCGGCTGGTGATCTATGCCGATCTGGTGGCTAGTAGCTTCTTCCTGCTGTCGCGCTACGAGGAGATTTACTATCGTCAGCGGCGTGATGAGCATGGTCGCTTCCCAGGGCGTGAGTCGCTGGCCTATCGTGCGGGCTTCCTAGAGCGTCCGCTGGTAGATGAGTATGCTGCGGAGCTACGACGGCTGATGGGCGAGATAGGTCTGGCGGTAGAGCCGATGGTACCAGGCTTTAGCTCGGTCTCTCTGACGCATGATCTGGATCAACCGTACTACAGCTCGGGTGTGCGGGGCTTCCTGCGCTTGCTGCTCAAGGAGGGACTCTCTCTGCGGGCTGCTTATCGCAATACTTTCTCACGGGCTAGTGAGGATCTCTTCTTTAGCTATGGACGCTTCCTCGATTGGAACGTGGAGACCCAGCGTAAGTGCGCCGCTCCTGTGCGAACGATCTTCTTTATCAAGACTCCCAGCCCGCATCCACTGGACAAGCCTAACTATACGCTACGCAATCGCAAGATAGCGGCGATTATGCGACTGGCTCGGAGGCGCAAGGTGGAGTTTGGGTTACATCTAAACCTCTACTGCTCTGAGCACCCCGAAGCGGTGGAGTCTGCTAAGGAAGAGCTGGAGAAAGAGCTAGGCGAGCCAGTCCTCTACTCTCGTCATCACTACCTAGCAGTGCGTGAGCCTGAGGACTACAATGCGCTCCTTGGGGCGGGCATCTACCACGACTACTCGATGGGGTATGCTGATGTGGCGGGCTTTAGGCTAGGCACCTCACGCCCCGTGCGCTTTATTAATCCGCAAAGTCTAGAGGTCACAGACCTGATCCTGCATCCGCTCACGGTGATGGACTACACGCTACACGATGAGAAGTATATGCACCTAGACTATGCAGAGGCTGAGCGGGTGGCGATGGCGTTGGTCGATCAGGTGTACAAGTATCATGGAGAGGTGACGCTACTCTTTCACAATGAGAACCTGCTGCTGGACGATCCGCACATTTACCACACGCGTCTGTATCGAGCGTTGCTGCGCCAGATCATCAAGCTCTCGCCAGCGTCTGACATCGTTGGGTTATAATCCTTGCTCACCTATGGCTCCTCATCGTATCTTGCTACTGACAGACCTGCTACCCCCGCAGTTTGCGCCCCGTATCACGGCACTCCTACAGCGGCTCCCCGAGGGTGATTGGCAGGTTGATGTGGTGAGCGAAGAGATACGAGGAGATCACCTCGGCTCTCACGGCTCTGTAGAGCAAAAGAGTAGCTTGCCCGCTCATCGTCTAGAGCGTGTGCCACTAGTGCCTAGGAGGGGAAGGTCGCTCTACGCACTCGCCGATGCGCTATGGCAGGTGAAGAGCTGGCGCTTCGTACGTCACTTGCGGCAGCATTACGACTTGACACAGTACGATCTGATCGTGGGGATGAGTTATCGCACCTTCCCGCTACCGGCTGTCGCTCGCTTGGCACGACAGACGGGGCTACCCGCCGTGATGGACTGTCGGGACATCGTTGAGGAGTATACGCCAGAGGGCTTTCTGCCAGCGCCGCTACCACGGTGGGTACCTCTGCGCAGAGAGGCTTATAGATGGTTGCGTAGACGATTTATCAAAGCTCGGACAGAGGCGCTCAGGGCAGCCACAGCTATCACGACAGTCTCTGAGTGGCATCGAGATCTGTTGCAGCAACTGCACCCCAAGCAGCGAGTCGTCTGTATCCCTAATGGTTATGACGAGAGACTCTTTGTGGCATATCTCGAGACGGCTCCACAGTTGCCTCTGCGCATTGTTTACACAGGGCGGTTGCTCTCGCTTGAGATGCGCGACCCGACGCTACTCCTAGAGGCGCTGCAAGAGGAGACGCTACGTAGATGGGCTCATCGTGGCGCTGTCGAGGTTCATTGGTACTGTGATAGCGCTTCGCAGCAACTTCTAGAGAGCCTCCTGGAGCGTTATAGCGACGAGGTGCGTACCTGTCAGCACTTTCACGCTATGGTGCCTTATGCAGAGGTACCGACGCTACTGGCGCAGGCTGACATACTCCTCCTCTTGGGTCGTCGTGAACAGCCCGAGGGTCCTCACGGGATGGTTACGACGAAGCTCTTTGAGGCGATGGCTATGCGTAGACCAATCCTCATGGTGGAGAGTGACGAGAGCGTTGTGGCGCAGATCCTCAGAGCGCATGGTGGAGCGCTTGCTGCTACTGAAGCGGCGCAGGTGGTGCAGTTTCTCGGAGATCACTTGGAGCGTCTGGAGCGAGGTGAGCTGCTACCGATAGATACCTTTACCGACCACTATCAGCAGTACACGCGCGCAGCAATGGCGAAGGCATTTGCAGAGCTTTTTAGCACACTGGTCTGAGCGCTCTCCCCCTTTTGCCTAAGGGTATAAATGAATCAAGCCCAGCAAACGAGCGAGTTTGCTGGGCTTGATGTGTCTAGGCTGTTTGCCTATGCGTTACTAATTATTAGTAGTTGTCGCGCATTGGCTCGAAGTGCTCCTGTGGGTGATCACAAGCGGGGCACTTAGCGGGCGCCTTCTTAGCCTTAACGACGAAGCCACAGTTGCGGCACTGCCAGTAGATCTCCTCGTCACGCTCGAAGTACTTGCCAGACTCGACACGCTCTAGGAGCTTGAGGTAGCGACGCTCGTGCTCCTTCTCAGCTTTGATAATGTTGTTATAGGCGGTGGCAATCTCCTTGAAGCCCTCCTCCTCAGCTACTTTGGAGAACTCTGGATAGAGCTCCTCAGCCTCGCAGTGCTCACCATCAGCGGCAGCCTTGAGGTTTTCAGCTGTGGTGCCGATGACACCAGCAGGATAAGAAGCAGTGATCTCTAGATCACCACCCTCGAGGAACTTGAAGAAACGCTTAGCGTGCTCCTTCTCCTGATCAGCGGTCTCCTGGAAGATAGCCTCGATCTGACGATAGCCTTCATCCTTCGCTACGCTAGCGAAGTATGTATAGCGATTCCTAGCTTGTGATTCTCCTGCGAATGACTTCAGGAGGTTCTGCTCGGTACGTGTACCTTTGATTGATTTCTTACTCATAGATAGGTATTCTAAAGGTTAGATGTTGTTTATTACCACCACAAAGATACCTATTTATTATGAGTCATGCAAACGTGTGTCTAGCGCTCCACGCTCCGCACATTCCAGTGTCAAGTGCAACACACTTACAAATGTAGGAAAAAAACTTCATGGGGAGTTTTATAGCCTAGTTTTTTGCGCGGTCTGTTGTTTAGTTGATTCTGAATTTGTCTGATTTCATCGTCAGAGATTTCGTCAAATGATTTTCCTTTTGGGATATATTGTCGAATCAATCCATTGATGTTTTCAATGTGAGGTTTGTCAGCAGAGCAATAAGGTTTAGCAAAGAATACCGGGATCTTGAGTGCCCGCTCTATAGACTTGAAGTGTGTGAACTCAGTCCCGTTATCAGTTGTAATGGAGAATATCTGTCCTCTGCGCTTTAAGAAGGCTAGCCTGCGATTGACCACCCTAGCCAACTGTTTAGCGTCTTTTCCGTGCTTGAGTTTTTCCATGATTAGGTATCCAGTCTTTCTATCGGTAATTGTCAAGATAGCGCCCTTGTTGTTAGGACCAACAATCGTATCCATTTCTAGGTCTCCCTCTCGGAGTT
>OHQG01000073.1_pt1 | contig 61721 bp, 63 predicted proteins | sample 1577871 | NCBI WGS metagenome assembly OHQG01 (sample SAMEA3879604, study PRJEB24766) | human gut metagenome | biome: human-associated habitat; feature: feces | place: USA | collected 1985/1987
CTTTGCCCGTCACGGTAGTGCCCTTCAAAAACCATTTCATCATCAACCGCTTCACCATTTTCATCCAGCTCATATACCCGCACCTTCATCCGGTCGCCGTTATCTTTGACTTCTATACGTTTCTTTTCCAATGTGATAATCGTATCGGCCGATATCGGTTCTACCTCTGCTGCCAACAAACCCATCACGGGGAGACAGGCTGCCATAATCAGTATTAATCTTTTCATCTTCATATAGTTTTATTCGTTTATAAATCTTTTTTAGTGAACAAGATAGTAATCAGGTCATCACTATCCAAATCTCCTTCGATATAGACCAGGGTTATCACGCCTTTTGCATTGACTTTGAAAAGGACAAAACGGTTTATATCGGCCTCCTTACCCGGTAACTGGTAATAAGCGGAAATCACACCGCCATCGTCGGTCACTTCCTTAATCTTACGGGCGCCTTTCTGGTCTGCCTCCAAACACTGACGGGTGAAACGCAAGGCATCCGGATCATTCTTGATCGTAATACTCTTATAGCGGGTCATACCGTACGTCTCGAGCATTTCGTTGGAAAGTTCCACCATCGTTACATTCTTTTTACGGCCGTAACGCTGGAAAACATCCTGTATCTTCAGGTCTTTCTGCAAGACCTCAGCATCTGTTGCCCCTACTCCGGCAGGAAACAGCATAAGGGCCGCCAACCATACTAATAATGTGTATTTAATCTGTTTCATCGCAACATGTTTTTTATTCGTCATCACTGAATATGGAACCGAGTTCCTTTAATTGGTTATCTATGATCCGGCGATCTGCTTCATCCTTATCTTCTTCGGGAAAATATTCGTCTGCAGGAGTGGCCACCTCATGCAACGCTTCAAAAGCCGAAGAGCGAACCTTATGGATATCGGTATAGCACCGACCGTTTATCACTACATAATTATCTGAACAGAAACAGGGATCGGCCGGATAGAGCAACTGACTGATTCCCAAGAACACCAGCACACAAGCAGCAACTGCCGACAGGACATAAACCACCGACTTGCGATTCAACCGGAAACGCTTTTCCGGAAGTGCTTCGGGAGCGATCTCCGACCATATCTCTTCTGCCATATCCCTTTCAGCCGTAATCTCCTCATCGAAATAAGCAAACAAAGGTTTGTAGGCAGACAGGTTTTCCGGAACATTGTCTGAAGCGAAGAAACGACGGAGCTTCTGCTCTTCTTCCGCCGAAGTCTCTCCTTCAAAATACCGATTCAATAATTCATCTATATTCATAATTGCTCCTGTTTGTTTAATAATAAAAACTGTTCCCGTATCTTCTTCCTGGCTCTCGAGAGGTTGGAACGGATAGCTTCGACCTGAGAGCCGGTTATCTCCGCTATCTCCCCAATCTCATAGCCTTCCACATCTTTCATCCGGATGATGGTTTGCTGTACAGCAGGCAGTTGGCTGATCAGTTGCCGGATACGGGCGGCGGCATCCTGTTGTTCCAACTGTTCAGCCGGTGAACGGTATCCCGAATCCAGCGATAGCGTCTCTATATCAGGACCTTCCGGCCGGCGAGCTCGCAGTTTATCCAAAGCCAGATTCTTGGTGACCTGCATCGCCAGTGCTTCCACGCTATTGTAGCCGTCCAGTTTCTCACGGATATACCACAGCTTCAAAAAAGCCTCCTGCACGATATCCTCGGCATCGGCCTTTTCCTGCATCAGTCTCAGGGAAAAGTTGATCAGCTTATCCCGGAGTGGTAAGACGGTTATTTTAAACGTTTCAAGTTCCATTCTGTTATTATGACGACAAAGGAAGGAAAACATAACACGAAAATTCCAGATTTTTGCCAGAATTATTGCATAACTTTGTAAATAAATAAGATAGCCCATGAAAATTCTGATTGTAGAAGATGAAGATTCTTTGCGTGAAGTAATGATCCGTTCGTTGGAAAAGGAGCGCTATGTCGTGGAAAGTGCAGCCAACTATCAGGATGCTTTGCTGAAGATCAACGATTATGATTACGATTGTATCGTGCTGGATATCATGTTGCCGGGCGGTAGCGGCCTCAGTTTACTGGAAGAATTGAAGAAGATGCGGAAAAAAGACAGTGTTATCATCGTCTCCGCCAAAGACTCGATCGAAGATAAAGTGACCGGTCTCGACCTCGGTGCCGACGACTATCTGACCAAGCCTTTCCACCTGGCCGAGTTGAATGCCCGGATCAAATGCATCATCCGCCGGAAACAACAGGATGGCGAAATGCATATCAACCTGGCAAACATTATTGTCTACCCGGACCGCCATGCCGTATATATTAATGAAGAAGAACTGGTGTTGAACCGCAAAGAGTTCGACCTGCTTTACTATTTTGTCACCAACCCCGACCGCCTGATCAGCAAAGGGGCACTGGCCGAATCTATCTGGGGAGATTATATCGACCAGGCAGACAGCTTCGACTTTATTTACAGCCAGGTAAAAAACCTGCGCAAGAAACTAAAGTCTGCCGGGGCGACGGCCGAAATCAAAGCAGTCTACGGTTTTGGCTATAAAATGGTAAACGAAGAATAATACGATGAAACTGATCCACTATACATTCCGCAACCTATCGATTCCGTTATTGATTATCCTGACCGCCTGGGCCTGCTGTTTCTATTTCGTCATCATGCATGAGATAGACGACGAGACTAACGACAGCCTGGAGAATTATAAGGAAATCATTATCAAGAGTGTCCTTGCTGACAGCACATTACTGCGTGACCATGTCGACATCATGACCAAATATTATATCCGTGAAGTCCCGGAGGCGGAAGCGGAACTGGATAAAGACGAGTTCTTCGACTCCACCACCTATATCGAAATCGAAATGGAATACGAACCGGTCCGTGTATTACGTACCTGGTTCATGACTTCCGACCGGAAATATTACGAGTTGACCATCGAAACTTCAACCCTCGAGAAAGAAGATATGGCCGAAGCAATCTTCTGGAGTATCATTATATTATATGTCAGCCTGCTTTGTTGTATCCTGCTGGTATCGCACTTTGTATTCAAATCCAGCTTCCGCCCCCTTTATACGCTCGTTAAATGGCTGAAAGAATACCGCCCCGGAAAACAACCGGCTCCATTGGTAAACGAAACCCAAGTGGAAGAATTCAAAATCCTGAATACGGCCATACAAACAGCCATGGAACGGAATACAGCCATGTATAACCAACAAAAACAGTTCGTCGAGAATGCTTCCCACGAACTGCAAACACCGTTAGCTATCTGCATGAACAAACTGGAACTTCTCAGCGAGGACCCTGATTGCACGGAAGAACAGCTTTCCGAAATAGCCGGAATCAATCATACGCTCCGTGGGATTATAAAGACGAACAAATCCTTGTTACTCCTTTCACGTATCGACAACAAACAGTTCCCCGACACCTCCGAGATAGAGTTCAACAAGCTGATCGACAGACTCCTGCCGGATTTTAAAGAGATGTATGAATACAAAAATATACAGGTATCCTATACGGAAACCGGTTTATTAACATATACGATGAACGAATCGCTGGCTACTACCCTGGTCAGCAATTTATTAAAGAACGCGTTTATACATAATATAGAAAACGGAACAATCGCCATTACAGTAACCAGCCGTACATTAACTGTTGCCAACAGTTGCGACAGTCCGAAACTGAATGAAGCTACTTTGTTCAACCGTTTTGAAAAACAGACACATAAGAAAGATTCAACCGGACTGGGATTAGCGATCGTTAAATCGATTGTTTCCATTTACGGGATAAATATAAAATATGAATATAATGGGCTGCATCAGTTCATTTTAACATTCAAATAATCATTTTTCCCAAATCTTTCCCAAATCTCACTTTTTCTTTGCAGTATAAATTAAAAGAAGAAAGTCATGAAAAAGTTCGGATTAATTCTGGTCAGCCTGTTATTATCGACAATGGCCATTTTCGCAGACAACGAGAAGATTACAAGAGACAAATCGGTATTGCCTTCTGTATGCCGCAACTTCCTGTCAGACCATTTCGGACAGACAGATATCTCGCATATAAAAATAGAAAGCAATCTGTTAGGAACAAAAGGATATGACGTGATCCTTACCAACGGAATTAATGTGGAATTTGACAAGTCCGGCGAATGGAAAGAGATCGAAGCGCGCCATGCCTCCATCCCTTTAGAAATCCTGCCTGCCAGAATAGCTGATTATATAAGGAAGAATTTTGCCGATAGCAAGGTAATCTCTGTGGACAAAGACACACGCGAATATGAAGTCAAGTTAAACAATGACCTTGAACTCAAATTCGACCGTAACGGTAACTTTAAGAAATTCGATTAACAAAACAACAAAAAGAAAATAAGTATGAAAGTAAAACTATCTATCTTAGCATTAGCATTGTGCGGTCTGTTTGCATTTACAAGTTGTGATGATGATGACAACAACTATCTGCCCGACCAAACCGTCACTAAAGCATTCGATGAAAAATACCCGGGTGTCGGTAGAGTAGAATGGGAAACAAAAAGTGGTTATGAGGTAGCCGATTTCCATCTGAGCGGAAATAAAGCCGAAGCCTGGTTCGACAATAAAGGCAACTGGGTAATGACAAAGACGGAAATCAATTTCGGTCTGCTTCCCGAACCGGTACGCTTAAACCTGAACGGCGGCGAATACAAAAACTGGAAACCCACTGACTTTGATAAGCTCGAACGCTCCAACGCCGCCACAGTCTATGTCATAGAAGTGGAACAAGGAGAACAGGAAGTCGACCTGTATTATACTGAAGATGGTGTTCTCTTAAAAGCAGTTCCCGATGATGATAACGACAACAATTTCCAACCTGTTGTTATCCCGCAAGCAATCAGCGATGCCATCAACGAGATGTATCCGGGTGCCACTATGCTGGAATTCGATCAAGAAAAAAATGGTTTTGAAGTGGATATCCTCCATAATAATATCTACAAGGATGTTTATTTCAACACTGAAAACCAATGGATTTCTACAGAATGGGACATTACAAAAGATCAGGTTCCGGCAATCGTCATGAATGCTTTACAGGCTTCCGAATACAAGAATTATACAATTGATGATATTGATCTTATAGAAAAACCGGAAGGTACTTTCTATGTATTCGACCTGGAACAAGGAGATAATGATGTTAAAGTAACATTCGATTCCGAAGGCAATATTAAGAGTACCCAAAAAGATTAACTCTGTAAAAACGAACTTTGCATAGAGCGAATTTGTTTCTTACGAGAATAAACTACACGAATACGATGGCTGGACCTCCATTGTATTCGTGTTTTCTTTTATAAACAATTAAAATTAAACGTCATGAAAGAAAAACTATCTGTTTTAGCCATTCTCGTATGCTGCATTTCGCTGCTTGCCGGTTGTAATAACCATCAAAAGAAAGTAAACCAGACTGTCGAAGTCCCTCAGGTTTTCCGGAACTTTATCTCGACCAAATATCCGCAGGCAACCATCCTGAAACTCGATAAAGAAAAGAGCGGCACGGAAATCGATATAAAAGATAAAGGCATCCATAAAGAAGTATCATTCAATGAAAAGAACGAATGGATCAGCACTCAATGGGATACCCGTCTTGAAGATGTCCCGGTCGTTGTGACGGACGAACTTGCCAGTTCCGCCTATAACCAATACAAAGTACTGGAAGTAGATGCAATCGAAAAACCAGCCGGTATGTTTTACGTATTTGAACTGAAACAGGATAATAATAAGGTAAAACTTACATTCGATTCGGAAGGACAGCTCATAGAATAAATCATCACACTGTGAAACAAAAAAATCAGCCGAGGTTTAGCTTTATCCAACCTTGGCTGATCTCTTTTTATTTGTCCTATTTAAAATGATATTTCTCCCAGGTATACACTTTCGGAGCTTCTTTTATAAAAGGAGTTACTATCTTACGGTCTTCCTGGCCCAGATACTGAGGTGTTGTGTATGTTGCCGTTAATGTCAGATTTTCGGGACTTAAACTGTACTGTATCAAATCCATATCCAACCGGGAAGCTGCATCTAGAAAAGCCGTACTGTTTTTATCTGCATCTTCTTTAATAAACCAATCCGCCTCTACGGGAGTGAACAGGTCGGAAGCAGCCAAAGGTTCCCATTCCGTTGTAAAAAACTCAATCCGGCTGTCAGGAACCGGACCATTTACCGTTTTCACCAGACAGATCACATTCGTATTATTTACCAATGGAAGTAATTTCATTTCTATAGTACTTCTGTCGGTAACCTGTAACAACAGATAATCGGAAGTAAGATTCTTCAATGTAGAAAAGCCATTCATCGTATTCTTCAAACGGGCCTCTTTACCCGATTTGTACAGATCGACCAAGTCCTTACGCCAGGCATCTTCCAGTTGCGGAATATTCTTATCCGGCATTGAAACAAATAATGCATCTATTTCCTGGGCTTTCACACCCCATGCAAAAACACAAATCAATATAGAAAAAATAAGTCGTTTCATATTCTATTGTCTATTTCGTCCCCAAATATAGGAATATCATTCCTAACAACACAAGGAATAAGTCCACAGCCTTGCTCTTTAAGTTTTTTTCATGGAAGAAGATCGCTCCGGCTACAAAAGTAACCAATACATTGCTACGGCGTACCATAGATACAATCGAGATCATTGAATCCGGGAAACTCAAGGCATAAAAGTAAATCCAGTCGGCAATGATCAGGAATACGGAGATAAATACGATATTCCAGTGCCACACAAAAGGCGTACTCTTCTTACGCTGCGGATACCATAGCAACAACAGGATCGGCAACATGATCAGACACTGATAAACATTGAACCAGACCTGCACCGTCATCACATCCATACTCCCCATCAGATGCTTATCGTACAAGCCGCTCATCGCACCGGTTATTATGGAAATAATCGTGAAGAATATCCATTTGTTATGGGTAAAGTTTATCCCTTCTTTCTTTCCCGAAGAGGAAAGCATATAAAATGAAGCGATGGAAAGCAAAACCCCGATCCACTGATACAAATTCAGACGTTCCCCAAAAATAACCATCGCTCCGACCAAAGTAAGAACAGGCTGTGTGGCCTTGATCGGTCCCGTGATGGTAAGCGGCAGATGCTTCAATGCAAAATAACCGGATATCCAGGAAGACAACACGATCACCGCTTTGATAAATACAGCCACATGCGCCTCAAAAGAGACACGGGGAACATAAAACATAGTATCGTCCAGCACATTCGTACAGAACGATAAAAATATAAACGGAACGAAGATAAGGCTGCTTATCAACGTATTCAGAAACAATACCGGAATTACGGCATTCCCGTTCAGGGAAATCTTTTTATTTACTTCATAACATCCCAACAGGAATGCTGAGGCAAATGCTAGCGCTAACCACATGATGATTAAATATTAAAAATATTTTCAGGATATGTTACATCCACAAGAAAAAGTGCATGCCCCGGAACAGAAGTTCCGGCCTTGCATCTGTCTTTGGCCTCTATTACTTTACGAAAACCCTCTATCGTCAACTTTCCGCGTCCCACCTCCAATAAGGTACCGACGATCGCCCTCACCATGTTACGCAGGAAACGGTCCGCCTGAATGGTAAATACCCAGGTTACATCGTCTACCTGAGTCCAGGCGACATGCATAATGCGGCAATTGTTCGTTTTTACGTCCGTATGCAATTTACTGAAACTGGTGAAATCTGTATAATTAAACAAACTACGGGCTGCTTCGTTCATTCGTTCGAAATCGGGAGTCTGGAAAAGACGGCAACGGTATTGACGATTGAAGGGAGACTTTGCTGTAGTCACGTAGTATTTATACATGCGGGCCGTTGCATCAAAGCGGGCATGCGCATCGGGTTTCACTGCACGGAGGCGGTAAACAGAAATATCAGGCGGCAAAAGACGGTTCAGTTTGTCGGTAAAAAAAGCGGTATCAAGCGGTTCGTCACTATCAAAGTGGGCTACCATCAGGGAAGCATGCACCCCGGCATCAGTACGTCCGGCACCGATAACCTCTACCTCACGGCGCATCAATGTAGCAAGTGCACGCATCAGGCACTCTTGTATACTGTCACCGTTGGGTTGTATCTGCCACCCGTGGTAGGCGGTTCCGTCGTAAGCTAAATAAATAAAATACCGTTGCATACTCTTTTGCTTTCATTTTTCGGCTGCAAAGATAGTGCAAACCGGAAAAATGACAAGCAGATAGAGAAGAACTCTCCGTTCTTTTTCATACTTTTGTACTCACATAAAAACAATTCCAAACAATATGCAACAAGTATACAATAAATTTCCGCTCCTATTCTTAGCAATTCTTCTCACCAGCACTTCCCTTGCCGGATGCAAAAAGAAAGATATGTCCCTCAAGTTGAATGAACCGAGAAACATCAAAGGGGTAATCAGCTACAGACGGACCTTCGGAGATTTAAATGAAGCGCATTTGAATATTGCACAAGCCATAGGCATCGTCCCCATCGCTTCGCGCAAGGATGCAGAAAGTATGAAAGAGAAGCTGCATCACATAGAAACCAATGATTTATATAAGGTGGATTCCCTCACGCACTCCATCCCTTATCTGATTCCGAGCGCAGCACAATTGCTCGATACCATCGGCAGCAATTTCCTAGATTCGCTTACGGCAAAAGGACTGAATCCGAATAAAGTCATCGTGACTTCCGTACTTCGCACCCAAGATGATGTGAAACGCCTGCGCCGCCGCAACAGAAATGCCTCCGCAAACTCTGCACACTTCTATGGTACAACATTCGATGTAAGCTGGAAACGTTTCCAGAAAATAGAAGATGAAGACGGACGCCCCTTGCAGGATGTCAGTGCAGATACCCTGAAACTCGTTCTCTCGGAAGTGCTGCGCGACCTGCGGAAAGCAGAGAAATGCTACATCAAATACGAATTGAAGCAAGGATGCTTCCATATCACGACGAGAAGAAAGGGATAAAGGACTAATAGTATTTCCCAATTCCACCAAATCCCGCTATTATTCTATTCTCTTTCGTTTTATTGATAAAGTTGTTTAATCGCTTTTCAAATTCTTCCGGTCGTTTCCTTGCAGCTTCAATGTATGCAATTCGGATACGCTTATATGCATCAGAGAAAAGTTGATAATTTTTCCATGTAATCTTATCCTCTTTCAATCTGCCCATTATATCATCGGGGAAAACAAAAGGAGCAGACAAAACATTTCGTATTTTATCTTCAAATTTAGGGTGTATCATTTTATTATCCAGCAGCCACTTAAGTCTTTCTTTATTGGCTTGCGAGTATGTACTTTTAGGGTTTCTGGGCGTGAAATGCTGAATTTTATGTTCTTTGTCAAGCGCCTTTATTGTACTGTCAATCCACTCGAAGCAAAGGGCTTCTTCAACAGCATCGTTGTAAGTAATACCTTTCTCGCCCGAAGATTTACCGGGAAATACAAACCAAATATCACTGGCAGTCTCAAAGTTGTCAGTCAACCACTTTCGCCAATCTTCTCTGTTTTCAAAATATCTTATCTCTGTTGACATAATACCTCCCCTCATTCCTCAATCATCCTCCACGCCAGTGGCAAGTAATTTACAATGTCCCCTGCCGTCATTCCCATCATTCCCTGCTTCTTGCAAGCGATGTCTCCGGCAAGGCCATGAACATACGTAGCCAGACAAGCTGCATCCTGCGGCACATATCCCTGGGCTAACAACGCAAGCACAACGCCTGTCAGCACATCACCACTGCCTCCTGTTGCCATACCGGGATTGCCTGTTGTATTAAAATAGCACTTCCCTTGCGGAGTGATAATAGCAGAATACGCACCTTTCAACACAATATATACCCCTGCCGTCCGTGCCAGTTCACGTGCCTTCGTCAGCCGTTCATAAGAATCCTGACATTTTCCTACCAAGCGTTCCAGTTCCTTTGAATGAGGTGTAAGTATGCTGCCTTTCGGCAAACGACCGATATAATTGCGGTGTCCCGCCAACACATTCAGTGCATCAGCATCCACCACCATAGGTGTCTGACAAGCATCTATCTGTTCCAATACCGCCGCCTCGGTTTCTTCCGACTTTCCCAGTCCCGGTCCGACGCCTACCGCCTGATAATCATCCGTATCCGTAGGACAGGCAAAACAAGTATCACTGGGATCCATTTCCGTCATAGCTTCCGGAACAGAAGTCTGCACAATCATGTTGTTGCAATAAGGCACATGTACCGTCAGCAATCCTACTCCGGAACGCAGGCAAGCCCTTGCGGCAAGTATGGAAGCTCCCGCCATTCCTTGCGAACCCGCAATCAGCAAAGCCCGTCCGAAGTCTCCCTTATGGGCAAACTTATTGCGTGTCTTCAACAAATACTCCATATCTTCCCCTTCCAGCAGGAAATAATCCGTATCCGTTTCCTCTATTGCATCTTCACTCAAACCGATGTCCAGCAATTCCCATTCACCCACAAACTCCTGATTTTCCGCAAAAAGAAAAGCCAACTTCGGCAATTGCAGAGTTAGCGTCACATCCGCACGGACAATATTCGCCCGGATATTGAATGTATTCTCTTCTCCCATCAAGCCCGAGGGAACATCAATGGCCACCACCCGCGCCGACGAAGCATTGATATACTTCACCACAGCAGCAAAGCCACCACTCAGCGGCTTGTTCAATCCACTACCGAACAGTCCGTCGATAACCACATGGTCAACCGTCAACACGGGTGGGACAAATTGTGATGTCACTTCATGGAAATCCACATTCTCCACATCCGCAAGTCGTTCTTTATTCGTCTCACAATCGGGAGAAAGCTCTCCTTTGGTATTAAACAGATAAACCGATACCTGGTAACCCTTTTCCGCCAGCAATCGGGAGACTGCCAATGCATCTCCACCATTATTGCCCGGTCCGGCAAATACCGTAATCGGTGTTTCAGCCTCCCAGCGTTTCGTAATCGCATTTGTCAATGCCTGCGAGGCACGCTCCATCAGATCGATGGAAGCAATCGGTTCATTTTCTATTGTGTAAGCATCCAACTCTTTGATGCTTTGAGTAGGAAATATCTTCATATCTTTATTTTCAAATTACTAACAAAGGTAGGCTATTTTGTGGAGATACGCAAGGAAGGATGGCAGAGAATAATTCTCAAACCCGTTAGAGGAATTAAAGCATCCTGATCTATCAAATGAGGGCATCCAGCCTGCGCCCCAACGCATGAGCCAATTTCAGATTCAACACCATAATAAGGACACCCAATATTCCGCTCAATAGCAAATCCATTGCAGTAAACAAGCCTGTAGAATAAAAGAAATAACAGACATAAACCGCATAAGGCAGACAAAGCAATGAGGTTACTATAGCCGGGATATACCTCCTTAGCAGTACGAATTGCCCCACATGCACGAGCAAATGTATGCCAAATGCAAGAAACAAAGCCATCCACAAAAAATAATGCCGGGAAAGAACTGCATAGACAGATACGCCACTGATAATAATAAATTCCTCGGCAACCGCTATTGCAAAACCGGTCGTGCTCAACTCTCGTAATTGCATGATTTGCTTTCTCAACACCGGGAAGCGGCGGCACAATTCATCTGCATTCCGCTCCATCCACCTCTGTTGCATAATGATCTCTTCGAAATCATGTAACATGAAAACGATGGGAAACAGATATATCAGTAACACAATATGATCCATAACGACGATTTATAAAGTAACATTGCATGTACGCAAATACTGCATGGGAGTTTGTCCGGTATACTTCTTAAAGTCCTTTATGAAATGATTCGTGTCGCTATAACCACTATCCGCAGTAATGCGAACCAAATCTTTCTGTACCCGGAAAGCGGTATAAGCATGGATGAACCGCTGCAAAGAAGAGTAACACTTGGGCGTCATGCCGACTGCTTCGGAAAAGTTTCGTTCCAGCCATTTATAGTTAACGCCTAAATGAGACTTTAATTCATCGATGGATAATGTTCCTTTATGCAGTCTGATATAGCGAATGGCCTCATCCAGCAGTTTATTAGATTTTTCATTTACGGATAGAACATTGCGGATACAGTTTTCCAAAAGTTCTATCTTCTTTCCTACTTCCCCACATTGCTGCATTTCTTTCAGTAAAGCATCCGAATCATGAAATACGGATTGCAGATTCCAGAAAGGACGGGTATTGAGTTTTTTGGCATCCAACCCAAACAAACGGTAAAAAGATGCAGGTTTAAACCGTACTATCAGTAGATAAGTGCCCTTTCCGGAGAAATGGACAGCCATCTTTTCAAAAGACCTTGTACTGAACCAACCGAATTTGAATCTGGAAGTTGCCTCATTATACTCCAGCTCTACTTCATCTTCCGCCTCGGACAGGAATGCTAACATAGGTGTTCCGTCATTATATGCCAAGCTATCGAATAAATCGCAGCAAGGGAAGATAAAGAAACTATCGACATACTCTTGTAGATCTTTTGCAGGAGTCATTGTCCTTATCCACTCAAGAGAAGCGAAAGGATGTGATATGATATGTTCTAATAGGCTTACCGGCATGTGTGCAAAAGTACATAAATATAGGATAGTACAGAACGATATGTCTAAAATTTACCATAAGGGTTGATGGCTATGGACTACTTTTGCCTAAAAAAGTAATATGATTAAACCGATAACAATTTACGGGAATCCCGTATTGAGAAAAGAATGTGTGAGTATAGAGAAAACTTATCCAGGTATCCGGGAAGTCATAGAGACGATGTGGCAGACACTGAGAAATACAGGCGGTTGCGGTCTGGCTGCTCCACAGGTCAATCTTCCTATCAAACTATTCGTAGTGAACAGTCGGGACAGCTATGCATATATGTCTGCCAGAGAAAGGGAATGTTTCTTTGCAAAAGATGATTGCGGAATAGAAGAAACATTCATAAATGCGGAAATAACGGCATACAGTGACGAAGTATGGACTACGGGAGAAGGCTGTCTGAGTATTCCCGATCTGTATGAGGAAGTGACACGACCCTGGTCCATAACAATAAAGTATCAAGATAAGGAATTTAATGAGCAAGTCAAGGTTTACCACGGATATACGGCACGAATCATTCAACATGAGTTTGAGCATACGGAAGGGAAACTGTATATAGATCATTTGTCGCCTTTCAGGAAACAATTATTGCGGAACAAACTGGCACGCATCCTGAAAAGAAAGATAAATGCGTCATATCCAACACAAAAGTCATATTAAACCGAAGATTATGCCTGACTTTTCGTATTTTTGTTGCAAGTATCATTCCTTAAAGCGTATCCATTTCCGAATAATGCACCAAAAAGAATATGAAGCTAACCGTATTAATAGATAACAACACCTACATCGATGAATATTATATAGGTGAACCTGCCCTGAGCTATTACATAGAAGATGAAAATGAACGCCTTCTATTTGATACCGGATACTCTGACGCATTCATCAGGAATGCGCAAGCGATGAATATAGATTTATCTGCAATATCCACCCTCATACTTTCGCACGGTCATAATGACCATACAGGTGGGATAAAATATCTGATGAACCAATATCCAGATTGCAACTGCAAGATTGTGGCTCATCCGGACGTATTTAAAAAGAGAATCTACAATGAACTTCACATTGGTTCTCCACTGACAGAAAAAGATGTAAAAAAGGTGATGAACTTACATTTGACCAAGCAGCCCGTCAAAGTAAGTAAGAACATAACTTTTCTTGGAGAAATACCGATGATGAATGACTTTGAGCGCCGGCATGCCATAGGAGTTATTGAAGAAAGTGAACGATATGAAGATTATGTAATGGATGATTCCGCCATTGTTTATCAGGGAAAGGACGGTTTATTCATTATCACAGGCTGTTCCCATAGTGGGATATGCAATATCATTGAATATGCCAAAGAGGTATGCAATGAACAGAAGATTGTCGGAGTTATAGGTGGTTTTCATCTGTTCAAGTTGTCGGAAAGGCTTACGAGAACGATAGATTATTTTCAAAAAAATGGTATCGAAGAACTGTATCCATGCCATTGCATCTCTTTCAAAGCGAAAGCGGAAATACATAAGTCAATACCCGTACACGAAGTGGGTGTCGGACTAAAAATAGAGATCGAATAGTAACCTAAATAATAAAGTTATGAAAGTATTCAGTTTATTAGTAGCACTTATGGCTTTAAGCTCATTGGGAGGAAACGGCAACGGTTCTATGAACCTTCGTGAAAAAGCCATTGATACGAATCGCCCCAACGGCTGGTACTACATCACAAGCGGCACACAAGACAACCTTTCGGCAGAGCCCATCGTTACAACCAAAGATTTTGTTTCTATAAGGCTTGACTCTTTTATGAGTGAGCGAACAGGTGAAATGGCCTATCAGATTATGGGTAGAGTGAACGACCAGTCCATTAAGATATGGGCAGACGCTACCGAACAGTCGATAGGCAAGCATATCGGTTTTGTATGCAACAACAAGGTAGTATGTAATCCTTTGGTGAACGCTCGCATCGAAAGCGGTAATTTTGCGATTTCAGGTGAAGGGCCTGAGTTCAAAGCCATGTACAGGCAAATTCAAGAGGACATCAAAAACGAAGAGATTGCTTCGGAACATAAGAAAGCATGGGAAGAGGCCCGCAAGTTACGGGCTTCCATCACCGACACCACTTTTTTGGAAACCAAGCGCCCAATGTCTGACGATGCAATCGGTCCCTACAACTACCACACGGGATTGAACGAAGACCGTGCATACAATCAAACGGTTTATTTAATTGCAGTAGACAGAGCCAAGAAATTCCTTTCCGTTGAAAACGACCAATTAGTATTGAACCTGAAGTCGGGTGCAGAAATCAATATTGCGGAAGACCTGTTCCAGTATATCACCGGACTATTCGATGATTGGAATAAATGGGTTAAAGAGGGAAAATTCAAGATTATAAAAACAAAAGAGGGATACTACGATATAGAACCGACACCTCAGAAACGCAACAATCAATAACTTTTTCCTAAGCGCTTCAAGGCTGCGATAGAATCGGACACATACACATTATCCGGTTCTATTGACCGCCAATAGCAAAGTGTCCCTATCAGCCGTTTCAGATAAGCCGGATCGTGAGAACCTATCCGGCGCTGGTGTTCTGCCAAACCTTTCGTCAAAATATAATGCACATTCTTGCGTATTTCCCTTTTCCGGGCTTTAGGAATAGTCAGCTTCACACCGGAACTGATGGAAACTCCTGTGATAATCTTCCGACTGTGCTCCTTCAGGAAACGGGTTTTCTTATGATTCAATTCAAACTGCTCTTCCCGGACAATCTGTTTGACCTGAGACAGAATCTGTTCTCTCGGGAAAACATTCCCCGAAAAAGTAAGGTCATCGGCATACCGGGTATAAGTCAGACCATATTCGGCAGCCAGTGCAGACAACTTTTTATCCATCTCATAAGAGATTATATTGCTCAATGCCGGACTTGTAGATGCCCCCTGAGGCAAACAACGATGTAAGCAGCATAAAGTTCCCAGCACCTTCGCAATATCAGGCGGATACCCCATTGCCTCAAATGTATTCCTCACACGAGGACTGCGTATGGAACTAAAGAAATCATGAATATCAGTTTTCAGCACACACCGCTTTCCCAAATGCGGGCGGACATTATCGGCTATAGACATCCTGGACCGAAAGCCGGTAGCTGCCGGATGAACATTTACAAAGGATAAGATTCGGTGATTAATAGCGTCCTGAACAGGCTTCAGTTCGTGGTCCGGAGCAGAAATCATGCGGTAACCTCCCCTCCGTTTACCTATCCAGAACTCCCGGTAGTGGGCAGAAACATCCTTCAATATTTCTTTCAACTTCATTTCTTCCACTCCCAACAAGTTTGCACACTGAGAAATGGCTTCTTCTTTAAACCAGGGAGAGATTCGCGGAGCAGAAGTTTTAAAAAGCTGGCTGAACCATCCCTTACGGGTGGTTCCGGCATTGGCAGTATGCTCCGTGTTGTCGCGGTTTCCTGCTTTCCACCTTTTGTATCCTTCCTGTTTACGACTCGAAGAAATAATTTTGTAGACCAATAAGCAGGTAACAATAAATACAGCTATCAGAATTCCATTCATCTTATCAACAAGTATAAAAAAGAAGAGGATGAGTATTTACTAATGTAAATCGTGGTATTTATACCAGAGTATTTACATTCTAAGAAAGCTCCTGAGCTTACGAGGCGACTGCACCTCTTTCCTGCTAAATCTTTTTCTCATCCTCTTCGTATGCAAAAATATATTTTTTTCCACTTACAGCACAAAGGAGAGACAATTTATTTGAATACAGAAACGTTTTTTTCATCAGATTCTATAACTTTGCCTCCCATAAAGAAAATATCTATACTATAATGAGTACATCCAAACACCCCAAAGGTCTTTACCTTGTCTTTGCTACCAGCACGGCAGAACGTTTCAGCTACTACGGTATGCGTGCTATTTTCATTCTGTTTCTAACCCAGGCACTCTTGTTCGATAAGGAACATGCCGCCTCTATTTATGGCAGTTATACCGGACTGGTTTATCTTACTCCGCTCATCGGCGGATATATTGCTGATAAATACTGGGGGATCCGGCGTTCCGTTTTCTGGGGTGCCATGATGATGGCGGTAGGCCAGTTCCTGATGTTCTTCAGTGCGTCGATGCTGGATACTAAAGAGCTTTCCCACTGGTTGATGTATGGGGGACTCACCTTCTTGATTTTAGGAAACGGATGCTTTAAGCCTACAGTTTCGTCATTGGTCGGACAACTTTATGAACCGGGAGACAGACGCTTAGACTCTGCTTATACTATATTTTATATGGGTGTAAATGTGGGTTCTTTCTTTGCCCCGCTGGTTTGCGGTTACTTCGGTGAAACGGGTGATCCCAATGATTTCAAATGGGGATTCCTGATTGCAGCAATCGTTACAGTATTCACGGTAATTCTGTTTGAAACGCAAAAAAGCAAGTATCTGATCGGTCCTGACGGAAAGCCACTCGGTATTATTCCAGACGCCAAACGGGAGCAACCGAAAGAACATAAAACAGTTCAGCAAACAGCCATAGATAAAGATAAGAAGATGCGCAACAATTTGCTTCTCGGAGCACTGACCATTGCTCTTGCCCTATTTTTCTACTGGTGTTTCGGCAACGATTGGGTCAGTATAGGGATATTCACAGCCTGTATCATCTTCCCCGTCAGCATTCTGTTGGATGGTTCTCTGACAAAGATAGAGCGTGACCGTATCTTCGTTATTTACATTATCGCTTTCTTCGTTATATTCTTCTGGGCAGCCTACGAACAAGCAGGTGCTTCACTCACCCTTTTTGCTGCCGAGCAAACCGACCGTACAATCTTCGGTTGGGAAATGCCTGCCTCTTGGATACAATCTTTCAATCCCTTCTTCGTAGTTATACTGGCAGCCATTATGCCCAGTGTATGGGGTGCGCTGAACAAACGAGGCATGGAGCCGGCTTCCCCCACCAAACAAGCTATCGGTTTGCTGCTGCTCTCACTGGGATATTTAGTCATTTGTTTCGGCGTGAAAGATGTACAGCCTGGTATAAAAGTCAGCCTTATCTGGCTAACCGGACTTTATTTCATCCATACTATGGGAGAAATAGCCCTCTCTCCTATCGGCTTATCCATGGTAAACAAACTCACCCCTGTCCGTTTTGCCTCTCTCATGATGGGAATCTGGTATCTCTCCACCTCTACAGCCAATAAATTTGCAGGTACTTTAGGCGGCCTTTATCCCGAAGACGGAAAGGTGAAAACCCTGCTCGGATTCCGTATTGAAACCATGTTCGACTTCTTTATGGTATTCGTTATCATGTCCGGTGTAGCCTCTCTTATCCTCTTCCTGCTTTCAAAGAAATTACAGAAGATGATGCATGGAGTGGAATAAAAATCGTATTTTTGTGCCAATTTTAAAAATCTATCCCTTATGGACACCATACAAATAAAAGACAAAAAGTTCACTGTTTCCATCAAGGAACAGGACATTCTGAAAGAAGTAACCCGCGTTGCAAATGAAATCAATCGCGATCTGGCTGGTAAAAATCCTCTGTTTCTCAGCGTCCTGAACGGCTCGTTTATGTTTACTGCTGATCTAATGAAAAACATTACTATTCCCTGCGAGATTTCTTTCGTGAAACTGGCTTCTTATCAGGGGGTGTCCTCTACCGGAGTTATCAAGGAAGTGATCGGTATTACCGAAGATCTGACAGATCGCACGGTAGTGATTGTGGAAGATATTGTAGATACTGGTCTGACTATGCAACGTCTGTTGGACACGCTGGGTACACGTAACCCAAAAGAAATCCACATCGCTTCGTTACTGGTGAAACCTGATAAGTTGAAAGTAGATTTGAATATAGAATACGTAGCCATGGAAATTCCAAATGACTTCATCGTAGGTTATGGATTGGATTATGACGGTTTCGGGCGTAATTATGCGGACATTTATACAGTGGTAGATTAAAAGGATCAGAACCATACCCGAGCCGTGTCTGGTCCGTACCCGGTCCGTACCTCCTTCGTATAAAAGTACCTTTATACGGAGAAGGTACGGAGCAAGTACGGAGAGGATACGGAACAGGCACGGGGTATGTACGGACATGGTACGAAGTAAGGCTACACGAATAAGGTCAAAGACGTGATTTGTAGAAAAGAATTTTGAATTAGGTATAATATAAGTAACAGTTAAATTGTAAATCACAAATGTTGAACATTGTAATTTTCGGTGCTCCCGGTTCAGGAAAGGGAACACAAAGTGAGAAAATCGTAGAAAAGTACGGTATTAACCACATCTCAACCGGTGACGTGTTGCGTGCAGAAATCAAGAACGGCACAGCACTGGGCAAAACAGCTAAAAGTTATATCGATCAAGGTCAGTTGATCCCTGACGAACTGATGATTGATATCCTTGCAAGTGTATTCGACAGCTTTGAAGACAGCAAAGGTGTAATCTTCGACGGCTTCCCCCGTACGATTGCACAGGCAGAGGCTCTGAAGAAAATGCTTGCTGAAAGAAATCAGGGAGTAAGCGTTATGCTTGACTTGGATGTACCTGAAGAGGAACTGATGATCCGCCTCATCAAACGTGGTAAAGATTCCGGTCGTGCCGATGATAACGAAGAGACAATCAAGAAACGTCTTCTTGTTTATCATTCACAGACTTCTCCGCTGATTGACTGGTACAAGCAGGAAGGACAATACCAGCACATCAAAGGACAAGGTGCATTGGAAGATATTTTTGCTGACGTTTGCGCTGCAATTGACAATGCAAAATAAATTATGAAGAACCATAGTCACTAGCGCAGCAATATCATTAAAGTGATATTTGCTGCGTTTTTGTCAGTCTCCTTTTATACTCACGTGGCGTACATTGTTTTTTCTTGTAAAAAGTAGCATTGAACCGCGCCGTAGAGTTGAACCCACACTCGTAAGCAATGTCGGTAATGCTCATATCGGTAGTCAGCAATTTGCTTATCGCATGAGCTATTCTCAGTTCGGCAATATAATCACTTATTGTTGTTCCAAATGCCTTCTTAAATATATGATTGGCATAATCAGAATGCAGTCCCACAGCATCGCCTACATCGTTGGCTTTAATATTATTAAAGTAATTCTTAGTAATATAAATGGTTATCTCTTCGATTAGTGTCGTTTCTCGTTCCGCCAATGCTATACCGGTATCCGGCGTTTGCAAACGATAGGCCATACGAGTTATTCTGGTCTGCATTTCCAGAAACATCAATTCTGACTGCAAATCAACATCACTTTCTTTTAACCAATTATGAATTAAGAACTCATCATATTGGAAATATTCATCAGATATTTCTGAAAGAATATCCCCCCTTAACAGATTATCAACAAATTGCGTAGGAAGCCTCCAAGATAAAAACCTCGCTAGAGGAATAGTACAGACATAATAATATTCTACATCCTCATAATGAACGATTTGATGCGGAATAAGTCCCCAGAAAACAGTAAGCCGTTTACAAGGTATCGTTATTTTCTCATTGTGTCTAAGATAGGTTAAACTACCTTGAGGCAGGTAGTTGATTTCTATTTCATTATGCCGGTCACATTTGGGCATAATACGAGGCACCCATGTCTCGCATGTAAGTCCATAAGGCTTAAACTCCTCACGGAACTTGTCATAATAATAATATTTCTCGGATTTCATTCTATTTATCAGCAAAAACAGAAAGTGTTATTCATATTTTGAGGGTAAATTTGCGAAATTAATTCTAAAACACCAAATATCATGAAAACATTGAAGCTCTTATCAACCTGCATCACATTGTTATTGGCTCTTGGCCAACCACAGTTTGCCATAGCCGCTCGTAAGGGAGATTCATCACTGAAGCCTAGAATAGTAGTCCTGACGGACATAGCTCCGATAACGGGAGAGCCCGATGATATGGAATCTATGGTACGCTTCCTCGTTCATGCCGATCTGTTCGAAATAGAAGGTATTATCGCATCCAGCGGTTGGAATAACAGTGGCAGTTTATATCCCATAGGATGGCTCGACAGCCTGCATACCTGCATCAATGCCTATGAAAAAGACTTACCCCAATTAATGAAACGCTCAGCCCAAAAGAAATTCAACAGCCTGAAAAAAGAAAGCGGCAAGCAGAAGATGGGATATTGGCCCAGCGCCGACTATATACGCAGCCGCACCATGCTGGGTAGCCGCGGGTTCGGGCACAAACTCTTAAGTAAGGACAACGACTCCGATGGCAGCAATCTCATCATACGCCTGGTAGACGAATCCGATGAACGACCATTATGGATTGCAGTCTGGGGTGGCGGAAACACATTGGCGCAAGCTCTTTGGCGGGTAAAGCAAGAACGTAATACTGCCGAAGTAAAGAAATTCGTCAGTAAACTCAGGGTGTACACCATTACCGACCAAGATGTCCCTTGGGGAGAGAGAAACGAATTGAAGACTACCTCGCATTATTGGATGCGCAAGGAGTTTGGGCGTGACCTCTTCTTCATCTGGGACGAAAGCGCCTGGCTTACCCATAACGCATTGGGCCGTAACCATTGGAATGAATACGCTGCAAACATACAGAACCATGGCAATTTGGGTGCTATCTATCCTAAATATAAGTGGGGCGTAGAGGGTGATACCCCTTCATTTCTCTATTTGCTTCCCAACGGACTGTCCAACCCCGAGAAATGTAATCAAGCCAGTTGGGGAGGTTATTTTGAATGGATGCTTAGCCGCGACGGCGAGACTTCCTGCTATACCAACCATATCGGTCGGGTGAAGAAAGCTTCCCAGAAATACGAAGAATATTTCTATCCTGCAGTATTCAACAATTTTGCCGCCCGCATGGATTGGGTAAAAGACAGCGCAGGAAACAGAAACCCCATAGCAATAGTAAATGGCCAAACGGGGCTCGCCCCTATTCACCTATCCGCCGTGGCCGGTAACAGCATCCGGCTCGATGCTAGTAAATCTTCAGACCCCGATGGCAATATGCTGACATATAAATGGTGGTTGCTGCCCGAAGCTGGTTCATATACAGGGGAAATTGAGCTTGACACCCCGGCAGCACCTGCCACCACCGTAACCGTACCCGCCGATGCTGCGGGCAAAGAGCTTCATATCATTTGCGAAATCACAGACAATGGCATACCTGCGCTGACGGCATATCGCCGCATCATTATCAAAGTAAAAAAATCAATGCAACCATGAAAAAATTACTATTCTTCTTCTTCCTGTTTTTGACACAGGGACACTATTCAACGGCACAAGTTACCAATAAAGATAAACACCGGCTGATAGTTACAACTGATTTAGGAGGTAGCGACCCCGACGATATCCAGTCGATGATACATTTGCTGGTATGCTCTAATGTTATTGACATCGAAGGATTAATCAGTTCACAAGCCTGGGTAGACGATCCGGACAAAACAGCCAGGATTTCCGAAGTAGTGGAACAATTCGGCGAAGTTCTGCCCCGCCTCAACAAACATGCCGAAGGATATCCCGACATCAACCGGCTTCGGGCCATCATCAAGCGCGGGCAGACATTAGCACACATGAACGGTGTAGGTCAAGGCAAAGACTCGCCCGGATCAGAGCTCATCATTTCGGTTGTTGATAAAAAGAACGACCGACGTCCCGTATGGCTGGCAGCCTGGGGCGGAATGAATACCATAGCGCAAGCCTTGTGGAAAGTGAAACATACACGCAACGAAAAGGCCTTCAAGAAGTTTTCCGCAAAAATCCGCATATACGATATCTTGGGTCAGGATGATGCAGGAGCATGGATAGCTAAGAATTTCCCCGAAATAGTATATATCCGCAATAAAGAAGTATATGGCTGGGGACCTTCCGATGATTGGACTAAAAAGAACATTCAAAGCCGCCTGCCGCTGGGCAAGTATTATCCAAAAAGGATCTGGGCTACGGAAGGCGACTCACCCTCTTTCTTCCATGTGTACGCCAATGGTCTAAATGTGCCCGACTCACTTGAATACGGAGGATGGGGAGGCCGTTTCTCCCGTCAAAAGACGAGTGGTATCAGAGGAATGGATTTCATTATGCGCAGCGGCAAAGATGAAACACAATACGACCCATACTATATGCATGGAAGTTGCAAGGAAGGCTGTGCCGCCATCAATAAATGGAGACAGCATATTTGGAATAACTTCGCAGCGCGAATGCTATGGACTACCACGGACGATTACGATGCAGTAAACCATCACCCTCATGCAGTGCTCAATGGAGATCGTTCGCTGAAATGCATCTTCAAGAAAGTGAAAGCCGACAGTTCTTTAGATTTAGACGCCAGTGCCTCTACCGATCCTGACGGTAACAAGCTGATTTATCATTGGAGCTTCTATGCGGAACCAAGCAGTTACAAAGGTGAAGTAAAAATAGAGGGCAGCAACGCTTCAAAATGTAAAGTACACATTCCTGCCGATGCCAAGGACACCCATATACATATCATTTTAGAACTCACCGACGTGGCAACCCCGGCACTGACCGCTTACAGACGAGTAGTACTGACCATCAATTAGAGATCAATCCTAGTTCGACGTTTCGCCTCCGGGTCTTACCCGAGCCGCACTTGCTCCGTACCTTTCAGTTTAAAAAAACTCCGCTCCACCATTAAATAAGTAAAAAGGAATAAAAAAGTTTGAGGTAGTCCTAGAGAATCGTTACTTTTGCATCGAAAAAGAAAATAAGTATTTTAAAATCAATCGTAAGGAAAGAAATGGCTGAATCGAACTTTGTTGACTACGTAAAGATATATTGCCGCTCCGGAAAGGGCGGACGAGGCTCTACGCACATGAGGCGTGAGAAATACATACCCAATGGCGGCCCCGACGGAGGTGACGGAGGACGAGGAGGTCACATCATCCTGCGCGGTAACCGTAACTACTGGACGCTGTTGCATTTGCGTTACGACCGCCATGCACTGGCCGGACATGGAGAATCCGGTTCCAAGAACCGCAGTTTTGGTAAGGACGGAGAAGATAAGATTATAGAAGTTCCCTGTGGTACAGTGGTATACAATGCCGAAACAGGTGAATATATCTGTGACGTTACCGAGCATGGACAAGAAGTAGTTCTGCTGAAAGGCGGACGCGGTGGACTGGGTAACTGGCACTTTAAGACAGCCACCCGTCAGGCACCTCGCTTTGCGCAACCAGGTGAACCAATGCAGGAAATGACAGTAATCATGGAGCTGAAACTTCTGGCAGACGTAGGTCTGGTAGGCTTCCCGAATGCCGGAAAATCAACCTTGCTTGCTTCCGTATCTGCCGCCAAACCCAAGATAGCCAACTATCCATTCACCACATTGGAACCCAATCTGGGTATTGTTTCTTACCGTGACAGCAAGTCGTTTGTCATGGCGGACATTCCCGGTATCATTGAAGGAGCCAGTGCCGGAAAAGGGTTGGGATTACGTTTTCTGCGGCACATCGAGCGTAACTCTCTGTTGCTCTTCATGGTGCCTGCCGATAGCGACGATATCCGGAAAGAATATGAAATCCTGTTGAATGAGTTGAGCACTTTCAATCCTGAAATGCTGGACAAGCAACGGGTACTTGCCATCACCAAGAGCGATATGCTCGATCAGGAATTGATGGACGAAATAGAGCCTACACTCCCTGCAAACGTTCCGCATGTATTCATTTCTTCCATTACTGGTATGGGACTTTCCGTACTTAAAGACATTCTTTGGGAAGAATTGAATAAGGATAGCAATAAAATAGAAGCTATCGTTCACCGTCCGAAGGATGTAAACAAACTCCAGCAAGAGTTGAAAGACATGGGTGAGGATGAAGACCTCAGCTATGAATATGTGGAAGACGATGAGGACGTGGAAGACCTGGAAGACTTTGAGTATGAGGAAGAGGACTGGGAGGATGACAAGCAATGATTGCTCTGACAGAAGATAAACGAATGTTGGGATACGGGGTTATGACACCGTACTCCAACATTTTTTGTTTCGCAACTACCCGCCGGGGAGGTTTCAGCAAAGGAGATTATGCCTCTTTCAACTGTACGCCTTACACGGGGGATGATGCGGAATCTGTCCGTCGCAATCAGGAACTACTCTGTAACTCCATGCCTCAACACCCTAAAGAATTAGTCATTCCGTTCCAAACACATGGTACAAAGGTGGAGGTGATTGATGAAAAGTATCTCAATGCCACATCTGACGAGCGCACGACCATGCTGCAAAGAGTGGATGCACTAATCACCAAGAAACGGGGTTGCTGCATTTGTATTTCTACGGCTGACTGTGTTCCTATCCTGTTGTATGATCGCAAGAACCAAGTGGTAGCCGCCGCCCATGCGGGTTGGCGGGGAACGGTGAATTACATAGCCGGACACACTCTCGACAGGATGCGGGCACTCTATGGAACCGATGGAAAAGACGTAATCGCTTGTATCGGCCCCGGCATATCCTTACCTTCTTTTGAAGTGGGCGAAGAAGTGTACGAAGCTTTCCGCATGAACGGTTTTGCAATGGATTATATATCAGAATGGAAACCGGAAACACATAAGTATCATATCGACCTGTGGGCTGCAAACCGGATGCAGTTGCTCGACTTCGGTGTACCCGGCGAGCAAATAGAAACATCAGGTATTTGCACCTATATGAGGCATGAAGAATTTTTCTCGGCAAGACGGCTGGGGATTAAATCAGGACGTATACTATCGGGAATTATGATAGTAGACACAAAACCATAACTTTTTTAATATGAAGAATATTTTGTCCAAAGGACAGCTATCGATTCTCATTGTACTGGGAATTTTGATTCTTGACCAAGTCATAAAGATCGAAGTTAAAACGAATATGCTTTATAATGAAAGCATTCATATCACGGATTGGTTTTATCTTCGCTTTATAGAAAATCCCGGTATGGCTTTCGGTATGCAGATAGTGCCTAAAGCCATTCAGACTATTGCCCGCACCATATTTGCCATCGCGATTGGATGGTATATCGTCATACTTATTAAAGCTAAATATAAGCGTGGTTATATTGTATGTGTTTCGTTGATACTGGCAGGAGCTATCGGGAATATCATCGACAGCATATTCTATGGCGTTATTTTCAGTAAGAGTACACCCGCCGAGATTTCTACTTTCGTACCTATAGGGGAAGGATATACCGGTTGGCTGCATGGGAAAGTGGTCGATATGTTCTACTTTCCTCTTTTTGAGTTTAACTGGCCAAGCTGGATGCCATTTATAGGAGGGGACAATTTTGTATTCTTCAGTCCGGTATTCAATTTAGCGGATGCTGCCATCAGTTGCGGAGTGATTATCTTATTTTTGTTTTACATGAAGAGTTTAAATAGCAGTTTTAGTTTATGTACCAGATCACCGTATCAGAAGAAATAAAAAATGCCTGCCCCATCTTCAAAGGTGCAGCCGTCTATGCAGAAGTTACCAATACAGCCTTTTGCGAAGGGCTTTGGGAAGAAATCAACACTTTCACCCGGGAACTGACTTCCACTACCCAGCCGGAGGACATCAAACTGCAACCCGCCATTGCAGCTACCCGCGAAGCTTATAAACGCTGCGGCAAAGACCCAAGCCGTTACCGTCCTTCTGCCGAAGCCTTGCGCCGCCGTCTGATGCGCGGAATTGCCCTTTACCAAATAGATACATTGGTTGACCTGATTAATCTGGTATCCCTGCGCACCGGTTATTCCATCGGTGGTTTCGATGCGGACAAGATACAGGGCACTGACCTCAAACTGGGAGTTGGACGCGCTGAAGAACCATTCGAAGGTATCGGACGAGGCGTGCTGAACATCGAAGGACTTCCGGTCTATCGTGATGCCGTAGGCGGTATCGGTACTCCCACCAGCGACAACGAACGTACCAAAATGGATTTAGGCACCCAGCATATCCTTGCCATCGTCAATGGTTACAGCGGACAGGAAGGTCTGCGGGAAGCTGCCGAGATGATACAGGAGTTACTGAAAAAATATACTTCTTCGGATGGAGGAAAAATAATCTATTTTGAATAATGAGAAGGACCTTTAATCATGAACATATTCTTTCTGCTACTATCATTCGCACTGGCTTATACTCCGCCTGAAAAGAAACCTAGCTTCTCGCAAATGGAAATCAATCATATCCGGGTTACTACACCGGGGCTTTTCGATAACGAAAATTTGTTAGAATTGCATCTGGAGCAAATACCTGATACCGCCTATTGCTTTCCGCTTCCCGGAGGAAAAGTGATTTCTCCTTACGGACGCGGTAGCGGCCGTCACTCGGGTATTGATATCAAGACTTGCGCCAAAGACACGATACGCAGTGCTTTCGATGGCATTGTACGTATGTCGAAGCCTTACAGTGCTTACGGTAACGTAATCGTTGTGCGCCATTCTTCGGGATTGGAAACGATATACAGTCATAATTTTAAGAATCTTGTTCAGAGCGGTGACGCCGTTAAGGCCGGACAACCCATTGCACTGACCGGACGTACCGGACGGGCCAGCACCGAACACCTTCATTTTGAAACCCGCATCAACGGACAGCATTTCAACCCCAATCTCATTTTCGATTTCAAAGAAAGGACACTCCGCAAAGAGTGTATTCACTGCACCAAGAGTGGAAAAGGCGTCATCGTGAAGCCTGCAACAAAAAAAACAGCCGGAACCAGCTAAGTATCCAAACGTTTCACTAAATTTGCAACTGTTTTACCTATAAAACGACATGAACTTATAAACAATTCAATGATAGAAAAACTGATTGTTCTTGAGGATATCGACCCGGTTATCTTTTACGGCGTGAATAACGCCAATATGCAGTTGATAAAAGCTTTGTACCCCAAACTGCGCATTGTTGCACGCGGCAATGTCATCAAAGTGTTGGGAGATGAAGAAGAGATGTGCGCATTCGAAGAAAACATTACCAAGCTGGAAAAATACTGCGCCGAATACAACTCATTGAAAGAAGAGGTGATTATCGACATCATCAAAGGAAATGCACCGCAAGCAGAAAAGTCGGGTAACGTCATCGTATTCAGCGTGACAGGCAAACCGATCATCCCCCGCAGTGAAAATCAGCTTAAACTGGTAGAAGGTTTCGCCAAGAACGACATGGTATTTGCCATAGGTCCTGCCGGTTCGGGAAAGACATATACTGCCATTGCCCTTGCCGTACGTGCCCTCAAAAATAAAGAGATCAAGAAAATCATCCTCAGTCGCCCCGCCGTGGAAGCCGGTGAGAAGCTTGGATTCCTGCCCGGTGACATGAAGGATAAGATAGACCCGTATCTGCAACCGTTGTATGACGCCTTGCAGGATATGATTCCGGCTGCCAAGCTGAAAGAATACATGGAACTGAACGTCATTCAGATTGCTCCCCTCGCCTTTATGCGCGGAAGGACGTTGAATGATGCAGTCGTAATTCTGGATGAAGCGCAGAACACCACTACCCAGCAGATCAAGATGTTCCTCACCCGCATGGGTATGAACACCAAGATGATCGTAACGGGAGATATGACACAGATCGACCTGCCCTCTTCCCAGACTTCGGGACTGGTACAGGCACTCCGCATCCTGAAAGGTGTGAAAGGCATCAGCTTTGTGGAACTGAACAAGAAAGATATTGTGCGTCACCAGTTGGTAACCCGCATTGTAGATGCCTACGAGAAATTTGATAAGGAGACCAAGGCCGAACGTGAAAAAAGAAAACTCACCGCGGGGTAACACAGAGTCTCACAGAGCAGAAAAGAATTCTGTGAGCCTCTGTGCCACTCTGTGGTGAAAACCATAGAAAATATCCAAATCATAAATATAACAATGATGAAAGCATTAACAAAAACTGATTTCAATTTTCCGGGACAGAAAAGTGTGTACCACGGAAAAGTACGCGATGTTTATAACATCAATGGTGAAAAACTGGTCATGGTAGCAACTGACCGTATCTCTGCATTCGACGTTGTTTTGCCGAAAGGCATTCCTTTCAAAGGCCAAATGCTGAATCAGATTGCAGCCAAATTCCTGGATGCTACTACTGATATCTGTCCCAACTGGAAGACAGCTACACCCGACCCGATGGTAACGGTAGGTGTGATGTGCGAAGGTTTCCCCATCGAAATGATTGTACGCGGTTATCTTTGCGGTAGCGCATGGCGTGCTTACAAGAGCGGCGTACGCGAAATCTGTGGTGTGAAGTTGCCCGAAGGAATGAAGGAAAACCAGAAATTCCCCGAACCCATCATCACCCCGACTACAAAAGCTGAAATCGGTGAACACGACGCAGACATTTCAAAAGAAGAAATCCTTGCTAAAGGCCTGGCTACTCCCGAAGAATATGCCGTATTGGAGAAATACACCATGGCACTCTTCAAAAGAGGAACTGAGATCGCAGCAGAACGTGGTCTGATTCTGGTAGATACGAAGTATGAATTCGGTAAACACAACGGTACTATTTACCTGATGGACGAAATCCACACACCGGACTCCAGCCGCTACTTCTACTCTGAAGGTTATCAGGAACGCTTTGAAAAAGGCGAAGCCCAGAAACAACTTTCTAAAGAATTCGTTCGCGAATGGTTGATGGACAATGGTTTCCAAGGCAAGGAAGGACAACAAGTTCCGGAAATGACAGACGAAATCGTAGCATCCATCAGCGAGCGTTACATTGAACTGTACGAGCATATCACCGGAGAGCAATTCGTGAAGGAAGATACCAGTAACATTGCTTCACGCATTGAGAAAAACGTAACGGAATACTTAAATAAGTAATAAACGGTTAGTATGGATTATCCCCAGGAACATATCAAACCCTACGGTAAGGACGGAAAAAAGAGTGAACAGGTAGAAGAAATGTTCGATAACATTGCTCCTGCTTATGATAAGCTGAACCATACCCTTTCATTAGGCATCGACCGCAGTTGGCGCCGGAAAGCGATCAATTGGTTAAAGCCTTTCCAACCGAAGCGCATCATGGACGTGGCCACCGGTACAGGTGACTTTGCCATTCTTGCCTGCCGCGAGTTGCAGCCTGACGAACTGATAGGCACCGACATCTCAGAGGGAATGATGGACGTGGGACGTAATAAAGTAAAACAGGCGCACCTCTCGGACAAAATATCCTTTGCCCGGGAGGACTGCACCTCTCTCTCATTTGCCGATGACACGTTCGATGCTGTAACCGTAGCGTTCGGTATCCGCAACTTCGAAGGGTTGGACAAAGGGTTGTCGGAAATGTGCCGCGTGCTGAAAACCGGAGGACATCTCGTCATTCTGGAACTCTCCACACCGGACCGTTTGCCGATGAAACAACTTTTCACCATCTACTCCAAAGTAGTCATCCCCCTGCTCGGCAAATGCTTGTCAAAAGACAATAGTGCTTACACCTACCTGCCCCAAAGCATCCGTGCTTTCCCGCAAGGCGAAGTGATGCAGGAAGTTATTCGCAGAGCAGGTTTCAGTCAGGTTAATTTCCGCAGACTGACATTCGGTATATGCACTCTTTATACTGCGACTAAATGAAATGATTATTGACATAGCACACTAAGAGAATTATGCAGAAATACGGTTTAATAGGCTATCCGCTGAGACATTCGTTTTCCATCGGATATTTCAATGAAAAGTTCAAATCGGAGAATATCGACGCCGAATATGTAAACTTTGAAATACCCAACATCAATGACTTTATGGAAGTCATAGAGGAAAATCCCAACCTCTGCGGACTTAATGTGACCATCCCGTACAAGGAGCAGGTCATCCCCTTTCTTGACGAACTGGACAAAGATACCGCAAAGATCGGCGCAGTGAACGTCATCAAAATCATCCGCCAGCCGAAGGGAAAAGTAAAGCTTGTCGGCTATAACTCGGATATCATAGGTTTTACACAGTCCATTGAACCTTTACTGCAAGCCCATCACAAGAAGGCGCTGATTCTGGGTACAGGCGGTGCATCCAAAGCCGTCTATCGCGGACTGGCCAATCTGGGCATCGAAAGCGTATTCGTATCGCGTACAAAAAAGGAATCGTCTTACCTCACTTATGACGAACTGACACCGGAGATCATGCAGGAATATACTATTATCGTAAACTGTACACCTGTAGGCATGTATCCTAAGGTGGATTTCTGTCCGGATATTCCTTATGATCAATTAACTCCCAACCATTTACTCTACGATTTGTTATATAATCCCAATGAAACCCTTTTCATGAAAAAGGGAGAGGCTCACGGCGCCGTTACTAAAAACGGACTGGAAATGCTGTTATTGCAAGCATTTGCCGCATGGGAAATATGGAACAAATAGAGTGAAAGGAAGGAAAGATGAAGAAAGGTATCAAGTACAGTCTGCTCGGACTGTTAACAGCTATCATTATTGCCCTCATAGGCGCGAGTTTCTACATGCTCGGCTACTCGCTGAGACCGGAGCACAACAAAGGGAAAGATATTCCCGGCTCCTACGAGTATATGCTCAGCGAGTATCCGCAAATCAAGCCTTGGATAGATAGTTTGCAAACTGTCGGTGCTTTACGGGATACCTTTATTATCAACCCTGACGGGGTGCAACTGCATGCCATTTACGCAGCCGCTCCCGAACCTACTCACAAAACAGCCGTCATCGTGCATGGTTATACGGACGATTGCATCCGTATGCTGATGATAGGTTACCTTTACAACAAAGATTTAAAGTATAACATTCTGCTGCCCGACCTGCAGAATCAGGGATTAAGCGGAGGCCCTGCCATTCAAATGGGTTGGAAAGACCGGCTGGACGTATTGCGCTGGATGGACATTGCCAACGATATTTACGGCGGAAATACCCAGATGGTAGTACATGGCATCTCTATGGGTGCCGCCACCACTATGATGGTATCCGGTGAGCCCCAACAACCTTTTGTGAAATGTTTTGTGGAAGATTGCGGTTATACCAGCGTATGGGATGAATTTTCCTACGAGTTGAAGGGACAGTTCGGACTGCCTCCGTTCCCGTTGATGTACACCACCAGCTGGCTGTGCAACGCGAAATACGGCTGGAACTTCAAGGAAGCTTCTTCGCTGAATCAGGTCAGGAAATGCAAACTGCCGATGTTCTTCATTCATGGCGATGCAGATACATACGTACCCACCTGGATGGTATATCCTCTCTACGAGGCAAAATCGGAACCTAAAGAATTGTGGCTTGCCCCCGGTGCCACACACGCCATGTCCTACAAGGATCACCCGGAGGAATACACCGAACGTGTGAAGAATTTTGTAGGTAAATACATCTATTGATGTGATTTTTCCTATATTCGTCCCACAAATACATTAGTATGAAAAGATTAATCTCCATAAGTTTATTCCTATGCCTGCTGCTATCCATGCAGGCACAGAAGGTCTATACTACAGACAATATTCCCAAAGTACATCTTCAGAACAAAATGCGCTATGTCTGCAATCCGGACGGCATCCTCTCTCAGGCTGCCTGCGACAGCATCGACCGTATGTTGTATGCATTGGAACAACAAACCGGCATTGAGACAGTAGTTGCCGTGGTTCCGTCTATCGGCAATGATGATTGCTTTGACTTTGCGCACCGCTTGCTCAATGAATGGGGCGTGGGAAAGAAAGGAAAGAATAACGGCCTGGTCATTCTTTTAGTAACCGATCAGCGCTGCATCCAGTTCTATACAGGTTATGGACTGGAAGGAGATCTGCCCGATGCCATCTGTAAACGTATCCAGACACGCGACATGATTCCTTATCTGAAAGATGGTAACTGGGATGCAGGTATGGTTGCCGGTGTGCGTGCCGTATGCGGCAGACTTGACGGTAGCATGGTGAATGATACAGATGATGAAGAAGACATTTCCTTCTTCGGCATTCTGGCAGCAGTTATCGGATTCTTTGTTGTTGCCGGAGGAATCGGTTGGATGGCGGCACGTGCCGCAAGCAAATGCCCCAACTGCGGACAGCACAAATTGCAACGCACCAGCAGTAAAGTGGTTTCCCGGATCAACGGAGTAAAAACGGAAGATGTTACCTACACTTGCCGCAACTGCGGACACAAGATAGTACGCCGCAAACAGTCGTATGATGAAAACTATCGCGGAGGTGGCGGAGGAGGTCCGGTCATCTTTGGCGGTGGCGGAGGCTTCGGCGGCGGCGGTTGCTTCAGCGGAGGCAGCTTCGGTGGAGGTATGGGAGGTGGCGGAGGTGCCGGTTCCCGATTCTGAGAGTTGAAACTCTCAGAGTGACAAGATACGGGTTACAAGCTACAAGTGCCTTTCGGTATCATAGCGCAGCAACTCGTAGCTTGTAGCTCGTAACTTGCAGCTAATTAATAATAATCATTTAATAAAAGAAAAGTATGAAGAAATCAACTATTATCATTCTTGTTGTTTTAGCTCTCCTCGTCATTTGGGGTGTTACTGGTTATAACGGACTAGTAACTATGGATGAAAACGTAAGCGGACAATGGTCAAACGTTGAAACACAATATCAACGCCGTGCCGACTTGATTCCGAATCTGGTTAGTACGGTAAAAGGATACGCTTCTCATGAAAAAGAAACTCTGGAAGGTGTGGTAGAGGCTCGCAGCCAGGCTACTCAAATTAAAGTAGATGCTAATGATCTGACTCCGGAAAAATTGGCCGAATATCAGAAAGCTCAAGGTGCGGTAACTTCTGCATTGGGTAAGTTGCTTGCCATTACTGAGAATTACCCCGACCTGAAAGCAAACCAGAATTTCCTGGAACTGCAAGCTCAATTGGAAGGTACTGAAAACCGTATCAACGTGGCACGTACCAACTTCAACAATGCAGCAAAGAACTTCAATACTGCCATCCGCCGCTTCCCGAAGAATATTCTTGCAAGTCTGTTCGGTTTCGAAAAGCGCGCTTACTTTGAAGCTTCCGAAGGAGCAGAAACAGCACCTCAGGTACAGTTCTAAATAAGTATATTCCTACCGTAACAAACGGTTCTATAAAAAACAAGTCCCCCTTCCACCCATCGTAAACTCCGGTCTATTCGAGTTTCCAGGGCGGAAGGGGGACTTGCTTTTTTTAAGCTGACTACTGCAAATCCGTTATTGCCTCTTTCAATTCCTTTATCCCGCTCCATGCTTTGAGGAACAAACGAATTCCTATCAGCACCCCTACAACAAGCCCAGTCCAGGCACCTATCAATATATAACGATCCCCCATTTGGGACATATCCCATATCATGCTTGCCAGCAACGGTACGCCACACAACACACTCACAGCTATCCCCACTTTGAAAGACATCCGGAAACGACTCTCCGCCAGACACACTTCACGCACAGTCATCTTCAGGCAATCAATCTTCCTTAACAGCAACACCCATGTGAATTGCCGGGCTACTATCACAGCTACAAACAGAAACAACAGCACCCACGTTGACAGGCTAAAATCACACATCTGATTATGAACAATATACCAGCAAAAGAAAGGTAAACAGATCACTACAATCGTAAATCGACGCAACACACGATCCTGTACCTGCTTTACTTTACTGACCACCTTATTATTCAGTTGCTGGCGATGCTCCATTTCCAGGCGTCCGAGCCTTTCTTCCATTATATTCCAATTTTGTTTTAATTCTTCCAGTTCCATAATCTGTTTTATTTTAGCTATTCGCTTGTTTTGTAAGTTTATCCTTAATTCGTTTCAATTTTGAAGCTACAGTATTGCGCGGCACACCGACAATTTCCGCAATCTCTTCGTAAGAATTTTCATCCAGCCACAGCAAGATGACGGCACGTTCAAACTTGTCCAGTCCGGCAATGAGGCGATACATCTCTTTCAAGCGTTTGGTCGTTTCACTATCTTCTGCTTCCAAACCGTAGAGGGAATCCAAGGAAGTATGTTCGCCCCGGCGTTGCTGCTGGCGGTAGAAGGAGATACAGGTATTCAATCCCACGCGGTAAATCCACGAAGAAGGTTTACCCTTTCCTTCATAACCCTCGAAGCCTTTCCAAAGGTTTATTACTACATCCTGGTAGAGATCTTTAAAATTATCTCCATCCGTTGCATACATGTAGCAGATTTTATAGATCACTCGCTTGTATTCCTCGATGAGGGAAGTGAACTGTTTTTCTTTCGTATTCTGTTCCATCTTAAGATAGTCTTTTGTACATAAGACGCCGGTTTTGGATATTAGTTGCAAGAGAGAAGAAAAAAAGGAAAAGTCAAGGCTGTTTTCACGCCCAGAATTTGCCATTTTTTGCCACCGCATTGGCAAAGTTGTGCCACCGCATTGGCAAAGTCTTGCCACCGTATTGGCAAAAGCTTGCCACCGCATTGGCAAAAGCTTGCCAGTACGATGGCAAAACATTGGCAATATAATAGCAACAATTACTTCACTTAGAGATCACTGTTCAGTGAGGTTAACTATAAAGATTTATAGTTCATTTCTATTCCACTCTATGCATACTTTTTAATAAAAACTTGTATCTTTGCTGCGTATTTCTTTCGTTAGAAAAGAAATATATTTTCCGATTTGGAGATATCATTTTATTATTCGTAACTTCTAAAGTCTGGTAAATTTTTGCAAGAGCGAATAATAAGTGGAAGTCTCCACGTCCGGGTTGCGTATAACTTTGTTATATACACTCTGACGTGGGGCTATTGCTTATTGTTTTCTTGACGGGTTTACCAGAGCCTTGGAGTTGAATAATAATGTCAATAGTTCCCACGTCTCTTTTTTTACATTAGAGAAGTAGGAACACACGACTAACCCTTTAAAACTTATAACACGATGGATGAACTTCTTACCTGCTCCTGCCAGATGAAAACCGACTTAGAAAACTCAGCCGACGTATTCGCCTTTTTCAAAGAAAACTATCCCTTATCCTGTATTACGAATAAGCTGAATACACTTTCAAAAGAAGAATTGCGTTGCGCTTGTTGCCTGATGGGGGTTGCTTTAATAAAAATGTCTCAAAAGAAAACGATTTGGGAGAGATTGAAAGTAAAACAGTAGAATGCAATCTATGATTTACGAGGATTACTTTCTGTTGAATATCAGATCAAACCCTTGATTTCTGTAGAATTCAAAGCGGGTATCGCTGGAGATGAGCGGTAAATGCTCGGTGATGGCATGGGCAATGATTACATGGTCGGAAGGGTCTTTGTGTCCCTGGGCTTCATTTATTTCCATTTTTGCGTAAGTTTTCATGTGCTCCTTCTTTAGTATCTATAAGGTATCTCATGCTTAAAGCAAAAATTTAGAATCGTTCACGATAAGACTACCCTTAAGTCTTCTTGCAGCTTCAAGCGTCTTGCTCACAGTTCTTCTCCTCTTCTTAGCCACACCTCAGTCGTAGCTTTTTCTTCTATTTGTTTTTCCTTCTTCTCTTCCATAAAGTTTATTATTAGTTTTTATTCTACAAAGATAGCGTATTTCTTTTAATTGACGGAACAATAACAGTTAAAGAATAAGCAGGTATCTGAAGAATAATCACTATCTTTGCGCCATCAATATTGAACAAACTTATTAATCTCATGAGTAACCAAAGATACATGATGCGTGGTGTCAGCGCGTCTAAAGAAGATGTGCACAATGCCATCAAGAACATTGACAAAGGTATTTTCCCGCAAGCTTTCTGTAAAATTATCCCCGACATTTTGGGCGGTGACCCGGAATATTGCAACATCATGCACGCCGACGGTGCAGGCACAAAGTCCTCATTGGCTTATATGTACTGGAAAGAAACAGGTGATCTTTCTGTTTGGAAAGGTATTGCACAGGATGCACTGATTATGAATATCGACGACCTGCTTTGCGTAGGTGCAGTAGATAACATCCTGGTTTCCTCTACCATCGGACGAAACAAATTGCTGATTCCGGGCGAAGTAATATCCGCCATCATCAACGGTACGGACGAATTGCTCGCTGAGCTCCGCGAAATGGGTGTAGGCGTATATGCTACAGGCGGTGAAACTGCCGATGTAGGCGATTTGGTACGTACCATCATCGTAGACAGTACCGTAACTTGTCGCATGAAGCGCAGCGATGTGATTGATAATGCCAATATCCGTCCGGGTGATGTAATTGTAGGCTTGGCTTCTTATGGACAGGCTACTTACGAAAAAGAATATAACGGTGGCATGGGCAGCAACGGACTAACCAGCGCCCGTCACGACGTATTCTCCAAATATCTGGCAGAGAAATATCCAGAAAGTTATGACAAGGCAGTACCTGAAGAACTAGTCTACTCCGGTGGTCTGAAACTGACGGATGCCGTAGAAGACAGCCCGCTGGATGCTGGTAAATTGGTACTCTCCCCTACCCGCACGTATGCACCGGTAGTGAAGAAGTTGCTGGATGCACTCCGTCCTGAAATCCACGGTATGGTACACTGCTCGGGTGGCGCACAGACAAAAGTGCTGCACTTTATAGGTGATTATTGCCGCGTGATTAAGGATAATCTGTTCCCTGTTCCTCCTTTGTTCAAAACGATTAAAGAGCAGAGCAATACGGACTGGGCAGAGATGTACAAGGTATTCAATATGGGACACCGCCTTGAAGTATATCTGTCGCCCGAACATGCCGAGGAAGTAATTGCCATCAGCAAGAGCTTCGGTATCGATGCGCAGATTGTGGGACGCATTGAGGAAAGTGATAAGAAGGAGCTGATTATTAAGAGCGAGTTCGGAGAATTCAAATACTAATTCAATGGCAGACAACAATACCATATTAGAGAAACTCGAAGGGCTTGTTGCCCGCTTCGAAGAAGTATCGACGCTGATTACAGACCCGGCAGTGATTGCCGACCAAAAGCGTTACGTAAAACTCACCAAAGAGTACAAAGAACTGGGTGACCTGATGGATGCCCGCAAAGAATATATTCAGGTGCTGAACGGCATCGAGGAAGCCAAAGAGATCATCACTAACGAAGCCGATCCGGAAATGCGGGATATGGCACGCGAAGAACTGGATGCCTGTCAGGCACGCCAGCCGGAACTGGAAGAACATATCAAACTCCTCCTCGTGCCTGCCGACCCACAGGACAGCAAGAACGCCATCCTCGAAATCCGTGGCGGTACAGGTGGCGACGAAGCCGCAATCTTTGCCGGAGACCTCTTCCGCATGTACACTAAATTCTGCGAAACAAAAGGTTGGAAGATGGAAATATCCAGCGTCAACGAAGGCGCAGCAGGAGGATTCAAGGAAATCATTTGCAGCGTGACGGGCGATAATGTGTACGGAACGTTGAAGTATGAATCGGGTGTACACCGCGTGCAGCGCGTTCCGGCCACTGAAACTCAGGGGCGTGTGCACACTTCCGCCGCCAGCGTGGCAGTGCTTCCCGAAGCCGAAGAATTTGACGTAGTCATTAACGAAGGCGAAATCAAGTGGGATACCTTCCGAAGCGGCGGTGCCGGCGGACAGAATGTAAATAAGGTGGAATCCGGTGTGCGTCTGCGCTATGTCTGGAAGAACCCCAATACGGGTGTTTCTGAGGAAATCCTGATAGAATGTACCGAAACGCGCGACCAACCGAAGAATAAGGAACGCGCCCTCTCACGCCTGCGTACATTTATTTACGACAAAGAACACCAGAAATATCTGGACGATATTGCCTCCAAGCGTAAGACAATGGTATCCACCGGAGACCGTTCCGCTAAAATCCGTACCTACAACTATCCGCAAGGACGTATCACCGATCATCGTATCAACTATACCATTTATAACCTTGCCGCCTTCATGGATGGCGATATCCAGGACTGCATAGACCACCTGATTGTAGCGGAAAATGCAGAACGTCTGAAAGAAAGCGAACTGTAACCCTAAAAGAAAGACGTAGCCCCGGAAACTTCAACGGCAGAACAAGATGAAAGGACAGTTTTTAAATAAAGCATTTCATACTCTGACGGAAGCATTTCAGAATTGCCTGAAACGTTTTCCAACCACAGTATGCTTTGTCCTTGCACTTACCGCCTATCTGACTTATCTAGTATCTACCGAAATGGATAACGAAGAGAAGCTGACACTGGTTTTGGGTTATTACTTCTCTGTCGGTACTCTGCTCTCACTCACTCTCCATCTGTGGAGCGAAGAGATAAAGAACCGGATTAAAGGAATCAGCGTGCATATCGTGATGCATATACTGCTTATTGCCGACGCAGTGTATCTCTACAGCCTCTCTCCAGAGCGGTCGCTCACAGAAATAAGCATAGCTCACGGAGCGGCTATCCTCGCCTTGTGGCTTTCAGTCTTCTTCCTCTCATTCACCAAAGAAAAGAATGACATTCCGAGCTGGAACTTTGCTTCCTACACCGTAGGGGCTTTTGTCACGGCAAACGTGGTGGGACTGATTATGAGTGGCGGAATAAGCCTGCTCGTCTTTTCACTCCATCAACTTTTCGATGTGGATGTAAGCTGGAAATGTTACCTGTATATCCTTGTTGTATGCAGTGTATTGCTTCCGATGCTGCTCTTCCTCGGTATGTTACCCAAAGATGAGCTAAAGCACAACCAAGAACCGCAACCGTCGGAGTTCCTGAACGGAACGATACATTTCCTCTTTCTCCCGCTCATGGCAGGGTATCTGCTTGTACTCTATATCTATGCCACCCGCATCCTTATCAATTGGGAACTACCTACAGGCTGGGTATCTTGGCTCGTAGTGGCACTCATGGCGGGATGTATCGCCATTGAATTCGGACTGTATCCGGCACGGGTCAGTGAATCAAAGCGCATAAACGAACGGATTGCACGCTGGCTGCCTGCCCTGGTATTGCCGTTACTGATATTAATGACAGTCGGCATCATCCGCCGCTTCAACGATTATGGTGTCACAATCAACCGGCTTTATCTGATCACACTCAATATCTGGTGTTATATCGTTTGCTTCGGATTGGTCTTCACCCAGGCACGCCGCATCAGTTGGATTCCTATCTCATTTTCCATCATCTTCCTGCTGACTTCCGTATTGCCGGTGAACTATGCAAGTATCACCCGGAACGTCATGCGCCGTAGCATAGAGAAGGAACTAGCACGCAGTGGTGAAACAAACTTGCCCCTCTCACGCAACCAGTACGACAACTGGCTGGATTCACTTCCGGCAAAGACCGCATTGCAAGTAAACGACCGACTCCGTTATCTGCACTACTGGTTCGGACGAAAAAGCATAGCCGACCTTGTGGACAAAGACGCATCATTCTATTATGCCCAAAACCGTTTCGGTCAGAACAGTGATGAAACGGCCGACAACGATAAAGCTACTGGCAATAACCGGGCTATATCATACAATGCTCAGGCATCCTCACTGACAAGCATCGAGATTCCTAAGGGATACAGCCGTTTCGTAATCATACCGGAATCAAGCAGGCAACTCAAAATTCCACGCAAGTATAAAGAAACAGAAATATTGCCCGCCTCTCTCGGTACCCGGACAGATAAAATGAACGATACGGTATACATTGACCTCAAAAACATTGAAGCACTTCAACGCTATAAATATGGTGAAATGCCTCCTGCACAATTCAAATGTAACTCCGATAAGTGCCTCTTCATACTGACAGGCTTCTCCTTAGATTATCAAGAGGAAGGAAACGAGGCTCTTTTACTGAATATAAACGGCTATTTATTCAGGAAATAATAAAGCGAATCATAAACAGACTAAATATATCCAATATGAACAAACAACAACTTTTTGAAAATATCAAGCGTAAGAAATCATTCCTCTGCGTAGGTCTGGATACAGACATCAAGAAAATCCCGGAACACTTATTGAAAGAAGAAGATCCGATCTTCGCCTTCAATAAAGCCATCATCGACGCAACGGCTGACCTTTGCATCGCCTACAAACCGAACCTCGCTTTCTATGAGAGCATGGGCGTGAAAGGCTGGATCGCTTTTGAAAAGACTGTGAAATATATCAAGGAAAACTATCCCGACCAATTCATCATTGCCGATGCAAAGCGTGGTGACATTGGAAACACCTCTGCCATGTACGCCCGCACCTTCTTCGACGAACTGGACATCGACTCTGTAACCGTAGCCCCTTACATGGGTGAGGACAGTGTTACTCCATTTCTGACTTACGAAGGCAAATGGGTAATCCTTCTGGCACTGACAAGCAACAAAGGTTCACACGACTTCCAGTTGACGGAAGATCCCAACGGAGAACGCCTTTTCGAAAAAGTACTGCGCAAGTCTCAGGAATGGGCCAACGACGGACAGATGATGTACGTGGTAGGTGCTACACAAGGCCGCGCTTTCGAAGATATCCGCAAGATTGTTCCCAACCACTTCCTGCTTGTACCGGGCATAGGTGCGCAGGGTGGCTCACTGGAAGAAGTTTGTAAGTACGGCATGAACTCCACTTGCGGACTGATTGTAAACTCCAGCCGTGGCATCATCTATGTGGATAAGACTGAAAAATTTGCAGAAGCCGCACGCAACGCCGCAAAGGAAGTGCAACAGCAAATGGCGGAACAGTTGAAAGGAGTGATTAACGCCTAATCACTTATCACCTACCCTTAATCACTAACAACGTGTTCGAACGAAAGATCATTAACGACCCGGTGTTCGGGTTCATCAATATCCCGAAGGGGTTGTTGTACGACATCGTGCGGCATCCCCTTTTGCAGCGTTTAAACCGCATCAAGCAACTGGGTTTGTCGTCTGTGGTTTATCCCGGTGCGCAGCACACTCGCTTTCAACATTCGTTGGGGGCTTTCCATTTGACGAGTGAAGCTGTCCAGCAGCTCGCCAGCAAGGGAAACTTCATTTTCGACAGTGAAGCCGAAGCAGTACAGGCAGCCATTCTGATGCATGACATCGGACACGGTCCTTTCTCTCATGTACTGGAAGACACCATCGTACAGGGCGTATCCCACGAGGATATCTCCCTCATGCTGATGGAACGTATCAACAAAGAAATGAACGGGCAACTCACACTTGCCATCCAGATATTCAAGGACGAATACCCCAAGAAGTTCCTGCACCAACTGGTCAGCGGACAACTCGACATGGACCGTATGGACTACCTTCGACGCGACAGTTTCTATACCGGTGTAACGGAAGGTAACATCGGCTCGGCACGCATCATCAAGATGCTCGATGTGAAAGAAGACCATCTCGTGATAGAATCCAAAGGCATCTATTCCATTGAGAACTTCCTCACAGCCCGCCGCTTGATGTACTGGCAGGTATATCTGCACAAAACGTCCGTGGCATACGAGAAAATGCTCATCAGCGCCCTACTCCGTGCCAAAGAATTAGCAAGTAAAGGTGTAGAATTATTTGCTTCACCGGCATTGCGTTTTTTCCTTTACAATGACATCAACAAGGAAACTTTCTATAACAATCCGGAGTGCCTAGAGAATTTTATCCAACTGGACGACAATGATATATGGACCGCATTAAAGGTCTGGAGCACCCACAGTGACAAGGTTTTATCCACACTGAGCTTCGGTATGATCAACCGTAATATCTTTAAAGTGGAAATTTCTACCGAACCAATATGTGAAGAAAGAAAAAAAGAGTTAACTTTGCAAATCAGTCAGCAACTGGACATACCCCTCTCTGAAGCGAGCTATTTCGTCTCTACCCCCAGCATCGAGAAGAATATGTACGACCCGGCAGACGATAGCATTGATATCCTTTATAAAGACGGAAGTATTAAGAATATTGCTGAAGCATCGGACATGCTCAATATTTCCCTATTGTCTAAGAAGGTAAAAAAATACTATCTTTGCTACCAACGTTTGCATAGGTAAGTATAAAATATTCACCCAAGGACAAGGAAATATAAAAAAAAAGTCCGTTATTTGTGATTTGAAACCATCTAACAAGAATAAGACAATGGAGTTCTCTGCTAAACAAATTGCAACATTTATCCAAGGAGAAATCGTTGGAGACGAGAATGCAACTGTACATACTTTTGCCAAGATAGAAGAAGGCATCCCCGGTGCTATATCGTTTCTGTCAAACCCCAAATATACATCTTATATCTACGAGACCCAAGCCAGTATTGTATTGGTAAACAAAGACTTTGTTCCTGAGCAGGAAATAAAAGCTACTTTAATAAAAGTAGATAACGCCTACGAAAGTTTGGCTAAACTGCTCAATCTTTACGAACAGAGTAAGCCCAAGCGCGTGGGTATCGATCCGTTGGCTTTCGTTGCTGAGACCGCAAAAATCGGCAAGGATGTTTACATTGCACCCTTCGCTTGCATTGGTGAATACGCGGAAGTAGGAGACAATACAATGATACATCCGCATGCTACTGTCGGCAGTGGCGCCAAAGTGGGCAGTAATTGTATCCTATATGCCAATACAACCATTTATCATGACTGCCGGATAGGCAATCATTGCATCCTGCATTCCGGCTGTGTGATCGGTGCGGACGGTTTTGGTTTCGCTCCAACTCCCGAAGGTTACGAAAAAATACCTCAAATCGGTATCGTAATATTGGAAGACAATGTAGAGATTGGTGCAAACACTTGCGTAGACCGTGCTACAATGGGCGCAACCATCGTACACAAAGGTGTGAAACTGGACAACCTGATACAGGTAGCCCACAATGACGAAATCGGTGCAAACACCGTTATGGCAGCGCAAGTGGGCATTGCAGGATCTACCAAAATAGGCGAATGGTGTATGTTCGGCGGTCAGGTAGGCATTGCAGGACATATTCATATCGGAAACAAAGTGAACCTCGGAGCACAGTCCGGTGTTCCCAGTAATATTAAGGATGGCAGCCAGTTAATCGGTACTCCTCCCATGGAGCTGAAACAATACTTCAAAGCCTCCGTTGCCCAACGGAACCTGCCGGATATGCTAACAGAACTCCGCCAGCTCCGTAAAGAACTGAATGAATTAAAACAACAAATAAATAAGTAACAAATGTTGAAACAAAAGACTCTGAAAGACAGTTTTTCCCTCAGTGGTAAAGGTCTTCACACGGGACTTGACCTGACCGTTACTTTCAATCCGGCTCCGGACAACCACGGATATAAGATCCAGCGTATCGACGTGGAGGGACAACCTACCATTGATGCGGTTGCGGACAACGTGACTGAAACCACTCGCGGCACTGTTCTTTCCAAGAATGGCGTGAAGGTTAGTACTGTAGAGCACGGCATGGCAGCCCTCTATGCCTTAGGCATCGATAACTGCCTGATACAAGTCAACGGTCCCGAGTTTCCCATTCTGGACGGTAGCGCCCAATATTATGCACAAGAAATAGAGCGCGTAGGTACAGAAGAACAAAATGCCGTTAAAGATTTCTATATCATCAAGTCAAAAATCGAGTTTCGCGATGAAAAGACCGGTTCTTCCATTATCGTGTTGCCCGACGAGAACTTTAGTCTGAATGTACTGGTATCTTACGACTCGACCATCATTCCCAATCAGTTTGCAACGCTGGAGGATATGTCGAAATTCCAAGATGAAGTAGCCGGCAGCCGTACATTCGTATTCGTACGCGAGATCGAACCACTGTTGCAGGCAGGTCTTATCAAAGGAGGCGATTTGGACAATGCCATCGTTATTTACGAACGGGAAATGTCTCAGGAAGACTTCGATAAGTTGGCCGACGTGATGGGAGTTCCCCACATGGATGCCAAGCAACTGGGTTACATCAATCACAAACCTTTGGTATGGGCCAATGAATGTGCCCGTCACAAATTGCTCGATGTAATTGGCGACTTAGCTTTGATAGGCAAGCCTATCAAGGGACGTATCATTGCTACACGTCCGGGACATACCATTAATAATAAGTTTGCCCGCCAGATGCGTAAGGAAATCCGTCTGCACGATATACAGGCTCCGACTTACGACTGCAACCGCGAACCCGTCATGGATGTAAACCGTATCCGCGAACTATTGCCACACCGTTACCCATTCCAATTGGTAGACAAGGTGATTGAAATAGGTGCCAATTATATTGTAGGCGTGAAGAATATCACTGCCAACGAGCCTTTCTTCCAGGGGCACTTCCCACAGGAACCGGTAATGCCGGGTGTGTTGCAGGTTGAAGCTATGGCACAGGTAGGCGGTCTGCTTGTATTGAACTCCGTAGACGAACCCGACCGCTACTCCACCTACTTCATGAAGATAGATGGTGTGAAGTTCCGTCAAAAGGTTGTGCCGGGTGACACCCTTATCTTCCGCGTAGAACTGCTTGCACCTATCCGCCGTGGCATTTCCACGATGAAAGGCTATGCGTTCGTAGGCGAGAAAGTGGTTTGCGAGGCAGAGTTTATGGCACAAATAGTTAAGAACAAATAATTCAAAGCATGATAAGTCCCTTAGCGTATATTCATCCCGAGGCAAAAATCGGGGAAAACGTAGAGATTGCTCCTTTTGTATTCATCGACAAGAATGTGGTAATCGGCGATAACAACAAGATTATGGCAAATGCCAACATTCTGTACGGTTCACGTATCGGCAATGGAAATACGATTTTTCCGGGAGCTGTTATCGGTGCCATCCCTCAGGACCTGAAATTTCAGGGAGAAGAGAGTACCGCTGAAATCGGTGACAACAATACCATTCGTGAAAATGTTACCATCAATCGTGGTACGGCTGCCAAAGGTAGAACCATTATCGGTAACAATAACCTGTTGATGGAAGGTGTACACGTAGCTCATGACGCCCTTGTCGGTAATTACTGCATCATTGGTAACTCTACCAAAATGGCAGGTGAGATTGTGATAGACGATTTCTCCATTATCAGTGCCAATGTATTGATGCATCAATTCTGCCGTGTAGGCGGATATGGCATGATACAAGGCGGTTGCCGTTTCAGTAAGGATATTCCGCCATACATCATTGCAGGCCGGGAACCGATTGCTTACAGCGGTATCAACATTATCGGGTTGCGCCGTCGCGGATTCTCCAATGAAACCATTGAGAATATACACAACGCATACCGTATCATTTATCAAAGTGGATTGAACACTTCAGACGCATTAAAGAAAATAGAAGAAGAAATTCCGACGAGCCCGGAAATAGAATACATTGTCAGCTTCATCCGTGACTCCGAACGTGGTATTATTAGGTGATAAAACGATAAAGTAATTAGAATATGATATACAGATTTACACTTATCTCCGATGAAGTGGACGACTTCGTAAGAGAAATACAAATTGACCCGGAAGCTACATTCTACGACTTCCATGAGGCTATAGTGAAGTCAGTAGGCTATACTAACGACCAGATGACTTCTTTCTTCATCTGTGATGATGATTGGGAAAAAGAAAAGGAAATTACACTGGAAGAGATGGATGACAATCCGGAGATGGACAGTTGGGTAATGAAAGACACCACTATCAGCGAACTGATAGAAGATGAAAAGCAGAAGTTACTCTATGTGTTCGACTACATGACAGAACGCTGTTTCTTCATTGAACTCTCCGAGATCATTACCGGAAAAGAAATGAAAGGTGCCAAGTGTACCAAGAAGGAAGGTGATGCTCCGAAACAGACAATTGACTTCGAAGAAATGACAGCCAACAGCGGATCGCTTGATCTGGACGAAAACTTCTATGGAGATCAGGACTTTGATTTGGAAGAATTCGACCAGGAAGGTTTCGACATGGGCGGAGGCGAAGGTGGCGCAGCACCGTTCGAGGAAGAAAAGTTCTAATATTATTTTAAATTTTTCATCCGCAGATAACGCGGATAACACAGATTTGAAAGACTTAAGCCTAGAAGAGATCTGCGTTATCCGCGTTATCTGCGGATGGGAAATGATTCTCTAAATACCATTTCCTTATGAAAACCCTGATAGTGCTTATTGGACCGACCGGAGTCGGAAAGACCGAACTCAGCCTGCGGCTGGCAGAGCATTACCAAACTTGCATCGTTTCCGCAGACTCTCGGCAACTCTATGCCGACTTGAAAATAGGGACGGCAGCCCCTACCCCCGAGCAACTGCAACGTGTGAAACATTACCTTGTAGGAACCTTGCAACTCACCGATTATTACAGTGCCGCCCAATATGAAGCGGAGGTACTGAAACTTCTGGAAACCTTATTTACCGAACAGGATACAGTATTGCTTACCGGTGGCTCTATGATGTATGTGGATGCCGTTTGCAAAGGCATTGACGATATTCCGACCGTAGATGCTGAAACACGCCAAGTGATGCTGCATAAGTATGAAACGGAAGGTCTGGAAAGATTGTGCGCAGAGCTAAAGTTACTCGACCCGGAATACTACAGAATAGTGGATCTGAAGAATCCTAAACGTGTAATCCATGCACTGGAGATATGCTATATGACAGGGAAGACCTACACCTCATTTCGTACACAACAGAAAAAAGAACGCCCCTTCCGCATCATCAAAATAGGATTGACGCGCGACCGGGAAGAACTTTATGACCGCATTAACCAGCGGGTAGAGATTATGATAGAGGATGGCTTGGAAGAAGAAGCCAGAAAGGTATCTCCTTATCGGGCACTTAATTCATTGAATACGGTAGGCTATAAAGAAATGTTCAAATATCTCGACGGAGAATGGACCTTGCCTTTTGCCATAGAGAAAATCCAACAGAACTCCCGCATCTATTCGCGCAAGCAAATGACATGGTTCAAAAGAGATGAAGAAATCCGTTGGTTTCATCCGGAACAAGAAACGGAGATACTGGCATACCTCCGTTCGATTATGTAAATTCTATTCTGATTCCAGTAAACTCTGATAAATCATTCTAATGGATGACTCCAGTTCGTCATACAGCTTCGGTATTGCTTGGGTATCGAGGCTTCCTTTTTTGTACCACTCTTCCAGCAATGGCTTCGTCGTACGGAAGACTTCATCTTCTACCGCAGTAATCGCTGTCATATAACCGTCACCTTTCTCAGGACTATACAATCTTTCCCAATTCAGATAACGTCCGGTACCCATTCCCTGCTTATAGCTGAAAACTCTGTCTGCCAAACGAAGTGACCAATCACTGAGCGGAGCTGCCTCATGTTCTTTGCCGAAACGTACCATTCCGGGAAGAAGTTTACCGGCATCTTTCACCCACAGCGGGACAGCTATACCGGTAGGAGGATACCCTAACAGGGTCCACATGGTAGTCAGTTCGGCTTTCTCACCCGGTTTCACACCTTGTACCACTACCGAACACGATGTACTGCTACGCGGAATGAAATCCTGATCTACAAACCAACCCGACGCCTGAGGACGATTATATGCCCCGCTACGCAAATCAATATCCAGCATACGGTTACGGAACGAACGGGATAAATCATTGAAAATAAACTGTGGGGTAATGTTACCTGTAGCCGAAGCTTTCATCAGCACCTGGTCTGCTTCCATATAGCGCACATAGCCGGCCCCCTCGTTCACCTTACCTGCAAAAGAGAAGTTAGTACGGGCAATATAACCATAAGGAGCGTCCTTCGGGTTATTGGCATCATACATCACATATTTATGATAATCTACCTCAAACATAGCTGCCCCGCCTTGTGCATCGATTACACCAAAATTAGCTTCGATATCGCTGGGCTTGGAAATGGTATCCAGAAAATGACAGAAGTCCTCTACCGTAGCACAAACTTCGAGTGCACGATAAATAACGCGCCCATTGGCTGTCCCCCGTTCTTCATCGCCTTTTACATCCACCAGATTATAGGATTGTGTATTCATCAAGGCAAATCCTGAGGAATTAGTTCCCATCCATGCCTCTTTCAGATATGCATTGGCGCTATTCACTACAGCAATAAAGTTATACATCTCACCTTTCACATAATCAATATGGTTTCGCATAAAGTCCGTATCACGGTTTTTCCAAAGCAAAGGGCGACCGTCGGGTGTTACTTTACCCGATACAACAGCAGAAGTACAGGCTTGCACCGGAGCAGTGAATAAGACGATTGCTACCGCACACAGGATTAATAAGGATATTTGTTTTAACATAAGTCATCAGGTATTTCCCATTCCGTAATCTTTGATCATTCCACTCTTGACAGTCACTTTTATTCATATTCTCCCCTTAGGAAAATCATTGGTTTAATATAAATTTCCAGTATTCCGTCTGCACCGGTCTTTACTTCCATTTGCTCAATACTCGTTTGATACGCAGTACTGGCCGGAACTTCTTTGCCGTCAATATAGTAACGCGCATTCCTCCTGTCCACTCCCTTTGGCTTGAGAAAATCATCTATTTTCTTAATGTTTTTTTCCTCCTTTACCTGTTGTGGAGTTTTCAACTTCAGAATAATGACCCCATTTATTCCACGTGTACCATAAATAGCAGTGGCTGAAGCATCTTTCAAAACTTCAAGACTTTCAATATGCGCGGGGTTCAATGCTGCAAAAATCTCATAGGGAAGTTCCATTCCATTTACAATAAATAAAGGCTCATCAGATGGAATCGGAATACGATCTCTAATAACTAATGTACCGCTTTTCTTCGGGGACTGCGGCACAATCGTGTCATTCTTCAAAGTATCTTTGAAAAGTACAAGCTCCTTTATAGAAAGGGCTTCAGCATGAATAGATATAGCGGCAGACATTACTAATAATAGAAATACTCCCCAAAAGAAGCTATATCCCTGGTGAATTTGTTTTCTTTGTCTCATAGCATTATCTTTTAAGTGATAGAATCTAAACCGTCTCAAACAAAAATACTTAAAAGTAATGATTTAAACAAAGAAATAAGAGACAAAGTTGATTATTCGGCTGATAATTCCTTTAGTCTATCAAGCAAATAGGCCCGTTTACTCTCGCTTGTACCTTCTTCCCAATAGCGGATAATACCTTTTTTATCTACCAACAATGTAGTCGGCGTGACCTGTACTTTAAACAAATTGAAGAAAAATAATTCATCGGCAATATGCGTAAAAAGGAAAGGACGGTTTTCCACAATCTTCTTTATCTGATCCGCCGTAGTCCAGGTAGTAGAGAAATAAGTCACATCCGGACAGATTTTCATCCATTCGTTCAGGTCCGGCATTTCTTTGATACATGGTCTGCAACCAGTATGCCAATAGTTCAGCACAAAAGGTTTTCCAAGAATATCCGCCGTTGTCCATACCCGCCCCGTCGTATCCTTTACCTTAAAGTCCGGGAATGGTTTTCCTACCCATTTATCAAGAGTTACTGTATTAGTCGCTGCAATCGCCATTGGCTTTTGCGCTCCCGAACGGGAAATCCGCAACAATTCCTCTCCTCCGGGTACTTTTTCTACGGGAACCCGATATTTCATTGCATAGTCCGGTAAGGTTTTTCCTTTATTCAGACGTATTTCCAATGCGGTATGTCCTTCCTCATCTGCCAGCATAATCATCTGGGCACCTTCATCAGTCCGAATTCCCGGAGGCATACCATTGAAAAAACATCCGTCAATGAGTACATACTTATCACTACTTGTTTGGGCGGAGCAAAGCCCCACCCAAACAAACATCATAGAGAGAAACAAAAAGAGAGAATTTATTTTCATACTAAAATATACTGATTATTCGTCTTTTAAAGTAACCGTTACCTTCGGTGCAACTTTCACCTTAGTAGCCTTCATATTCACATAAGAAACTACTAACTTGTCCCCCTTTGCAGCAGGTATGACAAAACGCCCATCCACATCGGTAACCGTTCCCATGTTTGTTCCTTCAAGCAGAACGATGGCACCAATAATAGGCTCTCCATCCTTATCCTGAACAATGCCTTCAACCTTCATTTCACCTTTGACAGAAGCTTTTTCACCACCTTTAACGGTAAAATAAACATTCTCCTTGCCTTCACTAGTAACCATAGTGTATTTTTCTTTGTTTTTCTTGGTAGTGATATAAATCGTCCCTTTACTTGCATCTTCTGCAGTTTTCGTAACATTGATACTCTCTATCTCGCTAGGGAATACAACTTCATCCAATGCTTTACCATTCAATTCGATTTTTTCGCCGTCAACAAATACATCCACATCTGCCCAATCCGCCCTTCTATTATTCAGATAAACCGCATTCACCCCGGGCACACTGACTACTGAACTCTTGTTTGATAGAGTAACAGGCTTTTTGTCACTCCCCTTCAAGGTAATCAGGATAACGCCATTCTTTCCTTTATCGCCATACAATTCAGTAGCTGATTTATCTTTTAGAACAGTCATACTCTCTATTTTATTAACATCCAGAGCGGACATTATCGAGGAGGTAACTTCTTTGCCATCTACAATATACAGAGGGGCATTTACACCCTGAACAGAGAAATCAGTTGACATTGAGTTCGCCACTATCGGAGAGTTCACTTTCTTCCCCCCTTCCAGTCTAAACAACACCGGTATTGTATATTTCACTGCTACCGCCTGTCCCTTTTGCATTCCCGGTTTCCACTTCGGCATCGACTTCACCAATCGGACAGCCTCAGCATCCAGTTCTTTATCTACCGGACGAATAACTTTAGGTTCCGTCACATTTCCTCCTTTATCAATAACGAACTGCACCGTAACACGACCTTGCGTACCATTTTTCTTTGCTGATTCAGGATATTGCATATTCTTCTGAATATACTCCAAAGCAGCAGGCATTCCGCCACCAGGGAATTCCGGCATCTGTTCAACCACTTCAAAGACCGGAGAACCTTTCAGTTTGTCACTCACCTCTACAGGTATATACTTCACCTCTACAGGTTTCGCTGTATCTTTCAATACTGTGCTCACCTGCACAGTTTCCCCGATAGTTTTTGCGGCTTTTGTTTCCACAATTGCTGTCAAATCATTAACTTTGGCGGCAGAAATGTCATGCAAACGAGAGAAGAGCAAGCTTGCTTGTTCCATTCCGAGTGCATCCGACATTCTTGAAATCTCTTCTGCGGTTTCCGAGATTTCAGGACGGGCAAAAGCAGTTACTGCAATAGCTGCTACCGGAAGTATATATAAATACTTCAATTTTGCCCACGGATTCGATTTTTCTTTTAACATCATAGTGATACGTTTTTTAAGTTTACTGTGATTAAAGCTGTTGGCCATAGAGTAGAGCCTTGTGCCGACAGCTTTTTTAATTAATAATAATTGATATTGTTTCGCGTCAACGCCTTTTTCAATCACCGTCTCATCTGCCTCATATTCATGGATATTCTGCAATTCCTGTTTCAGCAGCCACGAAGCCGGATTAAACCACTGGAAAAAGATACAGATATCTGCTACCAGCAAATCCCACGAATGCCGATTCTGTATATGAGCCAACTCATGAATAAGTATTTCCCGCCCATTCTCATCCAAGTCTTTCTGTGAAATAACGATGTATTTCATCCAACTGAACGGAGCTATATCGCGGTCGTGCACTATCAAAGTTACTTTCTCTCCACCATCTGTATATTTACTCAAGTCTTCTTTTCTGCCTGATCTTAACAAATTGCCCAACTTCAGCAGCGAATACCCATTACGAAAAGCAAAAAGTAAAATACCAGCCAAATACACCAATAATGCAACCTGTATCCAAGTTACCGTCACTTCCTCTATCTGCAATTCCGCCACATTTGTAGTATTCATCATATCCGCCAGCATCAGCCACTGTTCCAGTGTCATCATAGTTTGATGAACCTCTGTCTGCTTCTCCACAGTAACTTCCACCAATGGCAAAAGACAAGATAGCAACAATATGCTCAACAACGCTACCCGGTTGAAACGGTGAAACGTCTCACGGCTCAGTAACAAGCGGTAAAACAGGTAAAATACCGCCAAACAAACCGAAGACTTCAGTATATAGACAAAGAAAATTCCCATATTAACGTACTATTTAATAATTTACAGCTACTATTCCCCAGCCTTCAGTAATTCTTCTTTCATCACCTCCGCACCGGGAAATCCGGTAACTTTATATGAGAGCTTCCCTTCCCGGTCTATCACAAAATAAGTAGGTATTCCCGGATACTCATATAGTTTACCTAATGCAGAACTCTGCTCATTCGTGATCCGATAGTGTATTCCATGAATATCAGGTATGATGATTTTCCACTTCCCTTCAGGTGAACTTTCATCTGCTATATAGATATACACTACATCTTTCAATTCTTCTTTCACCGGCTTCAGGCTATTCATAGCCCGCATACAAGGGCCACACCAAGTATTCCACATATCTATCAGAACCACCTTACCACGATAAGGACGGGTGACAACTGCCAATAGACTATCTGCAGTAACTGCCGTATCCAGCAGGCAAACTGTATAGCCGGTCTTATTCTTAACAGCCTCTAACCGAGCTTCAATATCCGCATTCTTCTTCAAAAACAATTGCCGGATTGCAGGTGTATGGATACTGTCCAATGTTAAACGTTCTTTAGGACTTAGCGGTAACTGCCGGCTTAAGTTAGAGGCAGCACGCATGCCCAGCATTATATCCACCCAAAGAGGATCTTGTACAAATCTGTCCCGAAGACTACTCGTTGCTGTTCTTACAAAGTCCGGATAATAATTGTAATATTTCAGCTCAGGTGAATGCAAAACATCCAGTTCCAGAATCTCTTTGAAGTAGGAAGTACTGTCTACAGTCATATCCGCTCGCTTCACCCCTTTTTTACCTGAAATCATCGGAGCATAACTAAGGTTACTTTTATAATTATAGATACAACTAAAAAGACTCATATCCAGATTTACCCCAGCATAAGTACGACTTGCCTGACTCAAATTCTTTTCTCCCTCCAATTGTTTCCTGAGAGTCTTATACTGCTTAAAAATATACTTCTTAAATGCCAATGGTGTCATCCCACAGATATCTGCACTGAAATTATCGTTACTACCAACTCTCATCATTCCTCCAATACGTAACAATTCTGTATTCAGCCCAGCATAATCGCCCTGATACCAAACCTGGGTCTCTTCATCCGTCCTCTGTTTTTCTCCAAACAAATGGCTTCGCGACCAAAAGATAGCGGGAAGATTCATCGTTATATCCAATTCACCACCTGGCACAATAAACAAATAAAACTGACATCCAGCGATCCATAGAGTACAACCACAAGGTAACAATACATCGGTTTCATAATTGAAAGTTCCATCTTCCGCTACTTCTATTTGTTTACCAAAAAAATCAAAAAAGAACCACGCCGAATTGTAGAACAACAGTTTCACACCGTATTCCGGTTTATACCCCAGTAATCTACCTTTTACAATAGCTTTATCGGCCTTCAGTTCAGGTATCGGTAAGGGTAGAGTATAATCCAACTGTTGGTGTAACACTTCTTCGGGCACATCTACCTGAGGTTTCTTACCGTCTAAACGTACACCATAGACATTCCAACCTTCATCGCTGCCCGGCATTTCAATAAAATCAAAGCTTTCCGTCTCTTGTGGAAGTGGAGCAAATTTCAACGTTGCCGCCATTTCACCAGAAGCAGGAAGACGCGTCCACTCTTCCTTCTGCGAAAAGCCCTCACTATTATAAAGAGCGTACTTTTTATCTGCCACACATAATACGGCAGTCGAGTCTATCCTCACCCCTTCGCCTGGCCTATTATAAATCTTCACTTCAAGCCAAGTAGTATCTTTTCCTAATGTCACCTTCTCTATTTCAAGGCTACGCGTATTCGTTGCCATGAAATAAGGAGCTTTCACAACCTTTTCCGCCTGCAAACCTACGCAAACAGCTATCAATACAAAACAAGTTATAGCTATGCTTTTCATAATTCTTGGCATTTTAAAGTTTCTATTTCGTTCCTCTCTCCACTTCTGCAATCAACTGCTTCAGGTCCTCCAACGAAATATCTTCTTCTTTTACCAACGATGATACTGCGCTGAGATATGAATTATTGAAGTACTTACTAATCACTTTCTTCAGCGTTCCCTTACTGAAGTCTTCCTTATTCACCACAGCATAATACTGGTACGTATTACCGTAAGTCTTATGTGCCAGGAAACCTTTATCTTCCAATCCCCTCACAATCGTGGACAGCGTATTGAAATGCGGCTTCGGTTCTTCATAGAAAGCCAGCATCTCCTTCACAAACAACGGACCTTTCTCCCAGAAAAATCCCATGATTTCCTCTTCTTTCGCAGTCAATCCTTTCATAACTCTTCATTTGTTTTTCGCAAAGAACTAAAATATTTAGTTTATAAACTAATTTTTCTCGTTAAATAAGACTAAACACAAAATACCTACATATAGCGATTGCAATTCCCGAGGGAAATCCGTTACTTTGCACACGAATAAATAAAGAAAGAAAGGATAATCTGCAATGAATGAACCGCATAAGTATTGCGCCACAGACAAAATGAGCGACCTTATCTGTGATAACTACTCCTTATTAATGGTTATGAGCCGTTTCGGCCTTTCCTTAGGATTCGGAGACAAGAGTGTAAAGGACGTTTGTGAAGCACAAGGCGTAGACTACCGCACCTTTCTCGCAGTAGCCAATTTCATCAGTGAAGAACAATATGCCTATACCTATAGTGAGGATGAAGACGCTTTTTCCATCCCTGCACTCATGAACTATCTGAAACAGGCACACACCTATTTTCTTGATTTCAAGTTACCGGTCATTCGCCGTAAACTCATCGAGTCCATCGACTGCTCTGGCACTGACAACATTGCCTATCTCATTTTAAAATTCTTCGATGAATATGCCAAAGAAGTACGCCGCCATATGGAGTATGAAAACGAGGCAGTGTTTACCTATGTAGAAAAACTCCTGAAAGGCAAACTTGCCGAGAATTACGACATAGCAACCTTTGCCAGTAAACACAATCAGATAGAAACCAAATTGACAGAGCTGAAAAATATCATCATTAAATATTATCCGGAAAAAGAAAATAACAACAAGCTCAACGCCGTTCTTTTCGATATCTTCAACTGCGAACATGACCTTGCTTCACACTGCCAGGTAGAAGACTACATGTTTGTTCCTGCTGTGGCACAATTGGAAAGGAGATTGAAAAATGAACAATAATGCCTCTTCTATAAAAATAGCAGTTGCAGAGACTTCAGTCATCATCCGGAGTGGACTTACAACAGTACTAAAGCGTTTGCCCAACCTGAATGTACATCCAATAGAAATCTCTTCTCCGGAATCTCTACAGAGCTACATCCACTTGAACACACCGGATATCCTCATTGTCAATCCAACCTTCGGCGGTTGGTTTGACATTACAACGTTCAAAACAGAAAATGGGAAGGTAGAAACTAAATATCTGGCACTTGTATGCTCGGTCATCGACAATAATTCATTAAAAGAGTACGACGACCATCTCTCTATCTGCGATGATACAGAAATAATCTCCACAAAAATAAACCAATTGCTTTGCACCGACGAAGAAGAAGAGAAAGAAAACGAGCAGGAAACGCTCAGCCAGCGTGAAAAAGAAATAATAACCTGCGTTGTGAAAGGCATGACCAATAAAGCCATCGCCGACCAACTTTACCTTTCTATCCATACCGTTATCACCCACCGTCGGAACATCGCCCGTAAACTGCAAATACATTCTCCGGCAGGTCTCACCATTTACGCTATTGTGAATAAGCTGGTGGAATTGCAAGACATCAAGGATAATCTATAAAAAGTGCAGAAATTGAAGAAGTACATATTAAAGACCCGGAGTAAATAGCAATGGGAAATACATCATCGGAGCACTGAATAAGACACGAAAGTAGGAATACAACGGTGTAAAACCAGCAACAAAAATAGATATTGATTATCAACATGTTACAAGGAGTCAACTTCCTGTCAACAAGAAGTTAACTCCTTGTCGACAAACTCTTAACTTCTTGTCGACAGGGTATTGATACTTTGATATTACGACTGACTATACAACTTCTATATAGGCTTGTCTGTTTTATAAAATCGTCAATTCAATAGCAGAAAGAAAATATTTCTACCTATTTCGCTAAATTTTCCCCCTTTAATCAAACATTTTTCCGTTTTTTTGCAACATCTAAGTGATATATTCTTATAGCAAAAAACTATTTTTTTTGCTTAAGTGCTCATTGTATTATGAAACAAAATTTTAGAAGACAAGAAATAAACAATGTAAATTCAATAAATATCCTTACCAATGAAAAACAAATTCCTTACATCATGAAGAAACTTATACTCAACACATTAGTCCTTTGGGGACTATTTTTCAGCGCATCGGCAACTGATGTGTCCACGCTGAAATGGTCGCAGGTTTGCTCGGGAGCCATGGGAACCGAATGGTACAGCTCTGCACAGGCACAAGCCATAGCCGACGTATTGCTTGAAGTCCAAAAGACAAACGGCGGTTGGATGAAGAATTATGATTATCACAAACTCTCCTCCTCAGACCTAGCCGGCTTGAAGAATTCACGTCATGATCACTCATGCCTAGACAACGGTTCGACCACTATGGAGATGTGCTTCCTCGCCAAAGTATGGCAAGGCTGTAAAGTAGAGAAATATCGCGAAGCCTTTGATAAAGCCCTCAACATGATATTCGAGGCCGAAAAAAGCTGCGGGGGATGGTCGCAATACTGGCCTCTTGACAACAACGGAGGTTATAGGGACTACATAACCTTCAACGACGACCTAATCACCAACATCATGAAACTGTTGCGTAATATTCATGCTAACAAGGGAGACTTCGCCGACATTGTCGGCGAAGCCGAACGTGAACACTGTCAAACCTCCTTCGATAAAGGCATTGAAGTGATTCTTAATTGCCAAGTTGATGATAACGGAAAAAAAGCTGCATGGTGCGCTCAGCATGATCCGGCTGATCTACTCCCCGCCGTAGGCCGTCCCCACGAACTCCCTTCGATTAGCGGCAGCGAGTCGGCAACCCTCCTATCGTTCCTTATGACTATTGAAAACCCCTCCCCCGAATTACAAGAAGCCATCACGGCTGCTGTGACTTGGCTGGATGAACATAAAATTGAGGGTAAAGCCATTGAAGACTACGTTAATGCTGTCGGAGAACAAGACCGCCGCATTGTGGACAAACCCGGAAGTGCCATTTGGGGACGTTTCATCCAATTGGGTGGGAAAACAGGAAAGCAGGTCTACAACAAATTGTTCAATATGCTGGGAGAGCGTGGCAAGAGCCGCAGTTATACCTATCAAGGCAAGACCTACACCTATACGGAGGAGGAAATTGCAAGGACATCCTATCGCGAAGACAAAGCTTACCAACCCATCTTTGCCATTTATTCGGATGAGGTGGCACACCTCTATTACCGCTTCCTCTATAATTATGATGACACTGATCCCGTGGTTGACAGCAAGGGATGTCCCATCGCTACCTCGCTTACTGCCAGCAACCGCCGCAGCTATCAATACCTCGGCAGCTGGTGCCAAAGGGTGATTAAGGATGAGTATCCCGCATGGAAACAAAAAATTGACGCCGGCAACGAGGCAGGAGACGCCACCTTGCACGAGTTGTCGGGTATCACCTATACCTCGAGTTCCGCCGATGGCCTTACCTACCATTTCCAGGATGGATTTACCATATCCAATGCCAAAGGAAAGCAATATGCCAATGGCCAGTCCAACACTTTGAAGTTCTCACAAGGCGTAGAGTACAATATCAGCATCCCCGAAGACCTGAAAGTAGTCAAGGTAGCTTTTTATGGTTATGACAACTATGACGTGGAAGCCTACCTCCGCAAGCTTAATGGCGTGGAATATTCTCCGACCGACTATGTGTTTCCCACCAAGATGAACGGAGAAGTAACCTACGTGCAGCACACCATAGACCTTTCGGATAAGCCGGCTCAGCAGAACCTTGACTTCAGTTTCGAAGTAAAACAGTGTTGTGTCATAATTACCCTCTACTGTGTTGAGACCAAAGACCCCACCGGTATTCGAGAAGTCTCCGTTGAAGACTCCGATGTTCCTGTCAAGCAGATCAGAAACGGTCGCATCGTTATAATAAAAAGCGGTAAGATTTACAATACTATAGGACAGCAGATCGACAACTGATTTTTATAAAGGAGATTCAATAAAAGCTTTGCAAGTCTCAAGTGCACGATATCCTACGTTACTAAATGAAAAAATTCCCGTTCTTTCACGATATCACATCGAGGAAGACGGGAACCTTTTTTCCTTAATAAAAGTGGTTACGTAATTATGACTAACTAATTCATTAAATCTGATAATGCAAAAGTAAGGCATTTGCGAAGATGTCACAATCCCTAAAACAAGGTATAATGAAAGGTGGCAATAGTCATAACTAGGTATTAATGCTTGTAAATACCTCTATTTATACTTAAACGCCAATATATAATAGACTATAAGCGCCAATATCATCAAACCAACGACCGCGCTCGTAATCATATTACATAGACCTTGCGGAATACCATATCCCATCTCTACTTTATTAAAAACAAGAGTTAGGAAAAGCAAAGTAAGAAACACATTCAATATACGAGCAATACGGGCTGCCATAAAATATTGTACCGCGACATTGCGTTCTGTGATACGTACGGGAAAACGTATCCAACGAATAGGAAGATAAGCAGAAATACCAACTAAAAAGAGACAGAAAGTGCCTAATCCCGCAGCCATAAAGGAGAAATTAGCTGTAATCTTGTCCTCTATATGGATATACACCCAGATTGCACACACCCAGGCAGCAATTGCCAACAATATGGCAACACCTTCCAATATACGGTCTATTATAGTGGGATATACCCGGATATTAGGAAACTCTTTAGTTGAATATGGACCAAAATTTAACATAAACAATATATGAATTATAATTCAAACTACTAATCACTTATCACTAACAACTTATCACTAAACTACGATTCAGGTTCTTCAGGCGAAGGAGTATTCTTTGTTTTCTTCATCCGCCCGCTTTTCCGCAATGCCTCAGCTATAATCCACTGAAGCTGTCCGTTAGTGCTACGAAACTCATCGGCTGCCCACTTTTCAATGGCATCCATAGTTGCAGCATCTACACGCAGAACAAAGCTTTTGGTTGAAGTTTCTTTTTTAGCCACGATTCTATTTACTATTTAACAATTTACAATTGAATTTGTATTATAACAGGTTTCCGTTGTGAATAAATGATGCAATATCGTCCATAACATATCCGACTACAGGCGACGCCTGGTTATACTCAAACGGAGTAGCCTTACCACTGCCTTCCTGTAATGCATGGTTGAGTTTAGGATAAGATTTAAAGAAAGCATTTTTATTACGCATCAGCCCGAAGCGCCATAAACCGAAATCCTGCATAGTCACCTGATAATCACGTTCGCCCTGCAATATAAGTATGGGAAGAGTCAGTTTAGATGCCACTTCTACCGGTTTATAGGCATTAGCAAATTCCCAGTAAGAACGAGGAAGATTCAACAACAAAGGAATCTTATCATCATATTCCGGCGTACCCAGTTTCTTTATATTATCCGCTTGTTTTTTTATTTCTGTAATCTGCTTTTTGGCATTAGCGGAAGAGTCAGTCAGAGAAGATATATAAGTCATTTGTTCAACAATCGCATCTTCAAATGGACGGGCTAAAGCAGCAACAAGAATAATTCCTGTCAACCCATCTGCCTGCTCTGCAATGCGAGGAGCAAGTGTGGCCCCTAAACTATGTCCCAGTACATAAACACTGTCCGCATCAACCTCCGGTAATTCCTTCGCCCAAGCAATAATAGCCACAGCATCATCTACACTTTCTGTATCATAATCGATATTCCGACCTTCCGGCACACACGCTGCACCATATACCTTCGTACGTTTATCATAACGAACCGTTGCAATACCACGTTCTGCCAATCCCCAAGCCAAATCACGGAAAGGCTTATTGGGACCGACAGTTTCATCACGATCCTGCGGACCGGAACCATGCACAAGGATTACGACAGGAGCCTTTTTCTTGCCTACAGGCAACGTCAGCGTTCCGGGCAATTTAAAGCCATCCGCTCCCACCGTTATATCTCGTTCCTGCATTTTCTCTTTATTATAAGCTACCGGCTTGGCTGTAGAAGCAGCAGGCACAGGCATCAGACGAATGGTATTCATGCTTCCGTCAGCATCGAAAGACAGCAAAAAACGGAGACTGTAACGTTCAAACTTCAGATCGCGATAATAAAGTGTTATGCCTTCAGCACTCTCTTGCTTCCACTCTCCTTTGGCTTGAAGTTTTCCAAACTGCTTTTCCGATTGCTTAAACATGTCCTTAAAAATTTCCGGTGATAATTTTTCCTGCAGATTTTTATTCAAGAGAGCATGAATACTGTCCCCCTGATCTGCCACAAACAATTCGTACACATGCTTCGCACGGTTCATATTTGTATCCTGAGCAAAAACCGCTACTACATGTCCCAGCAATAAACCAAGCACTAATGCCCACTTATATAAAAAAGAAAAGCCCATATTATCTTGATTAATGATTTAATGTACCTGCGTTAACAATCGGCTGTGCTGCCTCATCGGCACAAAGTACTACCAGCAAATTGCTGACCATAGCCGCCTTTTTTTCTTCGTCCAGTTCAACAATCTCTTCTTCAGAAAGTTTATGCAAAGCCATTTTTACCATGGAAACAGCTCCCTCAACAATCTTTTCACGGGCAGTAATGATAGCCGAAGCCTGTTGACGGCGGAGCATTACCGCAGCTATTTCAGGAGCATAAGCCAGATAGTTGATGCGTGCCTCCACTACTTCCATACCTGCCATGGCAAGACGTTCGTTCAACTTCTGTTCCAACTGTTCATTGATTTCTTCACCACCGGAGCGAAGTGTCAGTTCTTCAGTATCCGCTTCGTTATCATCATAAGCATATTGTCCAGCCACCTGGCGTAAAGCGGCATCACTTTGTATTTTCACAAAATTCTCAAAAGCGTTCATACGGCTGGCAACCGCATTACCTATATTAATCTGGTTGGCATTTCCCCCCGTATGGGCAGATGAAGCCATTGTCTGCGAATCAATCTCAAACATAGCTTTGTAGGTATCTTTAAGTTTCCAGACCAACACCAAACCTATCAGAATAGGATTACCGATCTTATCATTTACCTTGATAGGTTCCACATCCAGGTTACGCGCACGAAGAGAAAGTTTCTTCTTATCCAGAAATGGATTCACCCAAAAGAAACCAGTTTCCTTGAATGTACCTTTGTACTTACCAAAAAACACCATAGCCCGAGCCTCATTCGGTTCCAGTTGCATATAACCGGCAAACATTATCAGCCAGACAATACAGAGAATACCAGCCACAATTGCCGTTGGCACACACGTAATAAAGCCAAAGAAAATTAGTGCAGGCAGCACAATGAGATGAACAAACAATCCTAAAAAGCCATTCATCTTAAACCCTTTGAAATTCAATTCTTTTGTTTCCATAACTGATAGATTAAGCTGATATCATTTTGATATCACAAATATATTATTT
>OHQG01000095.1_pt1 | contig 53746 bp, 52 predicted proteins | sample 1577871 | NCBI WGS metagenome assembly OHQG01 (sample SAMEA3879604, study PRJEB24766) | human gut metagenome | biome: human-associated habitat; feature: feces | place: USA | collected 1985/1987
GTGGAAAAGGTTCCTATGAAATCGACGGACATCTTGTACCGGATTTCTACAGTCCGGAAGAACTGGATGAACTGGAACTAACCGGTTTAAGCTGCCTGCCTTTTGGCATGCTGCGTGAAAACTGCTTCGCCCTGATCAAGGGAAAACATACCCCCTCCTATTTCCGCTTTATCTTTCAGCTTTCTCCAAAGAATCTTAAAAATACTCTGGAAGTAAGTAAAAGTGGTCTGACTACCCAGGATTTGAATGGAGTTTTCTTAAACATCAAATTTCAGGATGGTATTCTTTCCTGTACCAATGGTGTATCTTACCGCAGTTTTACCTTAGACCACACCTTCGACCAGGAATGGGATCTGCTGATACGAAAATTTTTTGCCGGGCATGATATCCCCTATACTGATATCAACTAATTTTCTTTACTTTTAAAATAAATTATGCTATTCTAAGCATAGCCGTATGGCTAGATAATTTTTGTGGAGGTACTATAATGAACGGTACAGTTAAATGGTTTAATAACCAGAAAGGTTACGGATTCATCTCTGATGCAGAAGGTAATGATGTATTCGTACACTACTCAGGACTTAACATGGATGGTTACAAATCCTTAGAAGAAGGCGCAGCAGTAGAATTTGACGTAACAGAAGGCGCTAAAGGTCCTCAGGCAACTAACGTAACAGTAATTAAATAGTTGCAATAATCAAGGTTTTTCAATGTACCTTTCTCAGATATAGAATTTGATTTTTAATAATGATTTTTTATGTTGATTAAGATATAACGAACGAATTTGATTAAGAAAAATGGGATTGCTTCCTTCGGTATTATTACCGTTGGCTGCAATCCCGTTTTCTTACCTGTATGCAAACAACATAGAAACTGCTGCTCCGATAAAAATAAAGAAATCGGAAATATTAAATACAATTCTTGAAAAGCGTTTCCACGGTGTATCAAAGCGGATATAATCCACCACATGCTTCTTATGAATTCTGTCCCAGAGATTACTTAATCCGCCGCCAACCATCATACTCATACCGGTTTTCAGTCCTGTATTTCCTTTTCTTAATACAAATCCATATATGGTCATCAGTCCTGCCATGCATGCACTGTGTAACCCCAGCATAATTTTCGGTTTCTTCGCTAAAAGATTCAATGCGGCTCCATTGTTATAATATTTTTCAATTACAACCGGAAGCTTTGGAACTCTTCTTTCTTTTCCCAACGGCTCCTTCTTATCAATCCGCCGCTTGATTCCTTCATCCAGCCCGAAAATGGATACCACCAGTAATAAATATTTCATGGAAACTCCTCCTTCTTTTGTCCTGCCTGATTCCCTCTACCCTTTTCTTTCTCTCTTTCTATTCCGCCTGCTCTATAATTCTATGTCAGCAATCACATCCCGCAGTGCTTTTGCTGACGTATGAAGCCTTGCCCGCTCTTCTTCGTCTAATGACACCGGAAGAATCTGCTCCACGCCACCGGCATCCACCACTGCCGGCATGCTCAGCACGATATCGGAAATGCCATATTGCCCATGCATCAGACTGGACACCGGAAGCACCGAATGTTCATCCCGGACAATACATTCACAAATCCGCTTAATCGCCATTGCAATCCCATAATAGGTTGCCTGCTTACGCTCTATGATTTCATAAGCACTGTTCTTTACTTCTTCATATATACGCTTCGTATGACTTTCATATTCCTCATAGCCACGCAGCTTATAAATCTGTTCCAACGGAATACCGGATACGTTGGCAGAACTGAATACCGCCACCTCACTGTCTCCATGCTCTCCTACAATAAATGCATGCACACCACGATTGTCGATGCCAAGCTGTTTTCCCAGCATATTTTTTAACCGGGCAGTATCTAATACTGTTCCGGAACCGATTACCCGGTTTTCCGGAAAACCGGATAATTTCAATGCTGCCAGTGTCAGTATATCCACCGGATTTGATACGATGAGTAATATGCCACGACACCTTCTGCCGGCGATTTCCGGGATAATATTTTTGTAAATGGCTACATTTTTCTTTACCAGCTCAAGCCTTGTTTCTCCCGGTTTCTGGTTTGCTCCTGCCGTAATGATAATAATGTCGGCATCCACAATGTCATCATAACTGCCGGCATATATTTTCATCGGTGCGGCAAATGGCATTCCATGGCTGATATCCATGGCCTCTCCTTCCGCTCTTGCTTTATCCACATCAATTAGAACCAGTTCGGAAAAGAGCTTGCTCTGCATCAGTGTAAATGCAGTGGCAGAGCCGACAAACCCACATCCGATAATGGCTGCCTTTCGTAAATCAATTGCATGTTCCTGTTTCATCTTTACCCTCCTGCTTCGTGTTTTCTATATAGAATCCCACAGTAGCAGTTATTCTATGCAAACAAGAACCTCTTATGTCCGGCGCAATTGTTCGAAGGTCTGATAGAGATTTAATGTTCCATAGCCCCATTCCCGGTTCGGATAGACTCTGCTTTCTAGCCGCACCGCGCCGCGGATAAAATCATTTTTAATTTCTGCATTTGTAATATCAGTATTATAACCACGCTCTACTGCCCATTCCAGATACAGTGCTGCAGCTCCTGCAGTAATTGCCGCTGCAATGCTGGTACCACTTCTTGCCTCAAAACGGTTGCCCGGTGCCGGTCCAATCACATTGACACCCGGTGCTGCAAAATCCGGCTTTACCAGTCCCGATGCAGTGTATCCTCTGCTGGAATTCAGATAAATACTGTCATTTCCTGCATTATATCCACCTACTGTCATCGGTGCAGCTGCATTTCCCGGCATGGTAATTGTCGTATCCGGATTAGAACGAATAAAAGAAATATCACCGGCAATCAGTCCGGTAATCGGAAGCCACATGTGATATCTTCCTTCTATACTGTAATCGCCATTTACCTCAATCGTCCAGATGCCTCTGGTGGGCCGGTCAAACCGGATATAAATAAGCTGATCTCCTGTGGCAGTGCCAACAATGTGGTAATCAATGATAACCTGTGTATTTTCAAATACAAAACGGTATACCTCTCTGCCATCCTGCTGCACCCGGACACCTGCCGTCCGCTCTCCCGTTGGCGATATAATCCGCACCGAATAAAGCTCCGGAGCCTTTGCCCACATTTCAATATGGAAACCCGCCACTGCATCTTCCACATCTACTTCTACCACATCACTCTGCTGCCCGAATGCAACTTCTCCGTAATAATGATGTCTGGCAGTAGCTTCATTCCCTGCTGCTACCACAACTGCCGTATTCCGCTTGAAGGAAACATAATTAAGATAATACGAAATCACACTGTTTCCACTGTGATCCCCGGAATTGCTTCCAAGCCCAAGATAAATCACCAGAGGGCGGCGATATCGTTCCGCCAGTCTGGTCAGATATGCCACCCCCGCCATAATATCATTTTCCTGATAAGCCTTTGCACCTTCCGGAATATAATAAAAACGCCTTAAATATTTCTTTGCCGGCTTCAGCTTTACCATGGCAATCTGTGCATAGGGTGCTACTCCGGCAAATTTCTCCGAAAGTTTTTCGCTTCCTGCCGCAAGACCTGCCATAAAGGTACCATGTCCTTCTTCATCCCGGTGAGGTACTACCCGAAGAGGTGCATCTGTTAACAATGCCATATCGATCTGTTCTTTTGTATATTCCGTTCCATAGAGGAATCCCTCTGGTGTATCTTCACTTCGAATGCTCTGATCCCAGATTCTTAGTATACGGCTGCTGCCATCAGAATTACGGAATACTTCACTCTGATAATCAATTCCGGTATCCACAAATCCAATCAGAACACCCTGCCCTCTCAAAGCAAGATTTGGCTGACTCTGTACCCTTATGATTCCGCCTGCCTGCAATGCCTCTTCGTCTAATATGGTAAAACATTTTGGAATTGCCGAATAGGTATACTGGTCAATATCCAGCTTCGGCAAGCCTGCACTCTGCAAATAGACTACATTAAAATCTTTATCAATATTCTGGATACAGCCTTCCGGAAGATATTCATTTTCAAGGCTCAGATAGGAAACCAGAAGGTCGTAATATTCTTCCGAGTATGGTGCGTCTTTACAATCTTCCATATAAACTCCGGCACTTATTTTCTTTTATTTTATTCGTTTACCGGTAATGCTGCCACTCCACGCATAGTGATAAGCGGACCGCCCTTTTTTTCAATATAATCTCTTGTAATCGTTACCTGGCCGATGTTTTCGTCCTTTGGAATCTCATACATGATATCTAACATAAATTCTTCAATAATGGAACGAAGTGCTCTGGCTCCGACCTTCTTCTCTTTTGCTTTCTCTGCAATTGCCCGCAGTGCATCCTCTTCAAATACAAGATTCACTTCATCTAATGCCAGAAGCTTCTGATACTGCCTGATGATAGCATTTTTCGGCTCCTTTAAAATACGAACCAGCATATCAACGGTAAGCGATTCCAAGGTAAAGAGAATCGGAAGTCTTCCGATAAATTCCGGTATCATTCCAAACTTCTTTACATCTTCTACCGTTACTTTCTGTAACAGATTCTCATCATTATCATATTTATCCTTTAAATCTGCCTGAAAACCAATAGATGCCTGCTTATTAAGACGTTCTTTGATAATCTCTTCAATATCCGGGAAAGCTCCACCACAGATAAAAAGGATATTCTTAGTGTTAACGGTAACCATCGGAACCATGGCATTCTTGCTGCTGGCTCCCACCGGCACTTCCACTTCTGCTCCTTCAAGAAGCTTTAACATTCCCTGCTGTACGGATTCTCCGCTGACATCACGCTGGTTGGTATTCTTCTTCTTGGCGATTTTATCAATCTCATCAATGAAAATAATGCCATGCTCTGCCCGCTCTACATCATTATCTGCAGCTGCAAGCAATTTGCTGACAACACTTTCGATATCGTCTCCGATATAACCTGCCTCGGTTAAGGAAGTCGCATCTGTAATTGCCAGCGGCACATCCAGAAGTCTTGCCAGTGTCTTCACCAGATAAGTCTTACCACTTCCGGTCGGTCCAATCATTAACATATTGGATTTCTCGATTTCAATATCATCCATCGTATCGGTTGCCACACGTTTATAGTGATTATAAACTGCCACAGACATTACCTTCTTGGCATATTCCTGACCAACCACATATTCATCCAGGCTTGCCTTAATCTTATGTGGTGCCGGAATCTTCTTAATATCTAATTTCGGAGCTTCTGCTTTCTCCTCTTTGGTTTTCTTTTTCTTAATCTTCTGGCTCTGCGGCATAAAGCCCTGCAGATCAGAAAGATTAATCATACTGATATTGGGCATCTGACCATTTGGTATAAAATCACCCATTGGAAATCCAGAGTTATTCATGCTGTCGAAGGTTCTCTGCATACAGTCTTTACAAATGCAGATATTATTCGGAATCTTTATCATCTGACCGGCAACGCTTTCCGGTCTGCGGCAGATGTAACAGATTTCTTCGTATTCATCCTTCTTCTCATCTGTGTTCTCTTTCGTTGCGTCTTCTACAGTATCTATATTTTCAAGTTCTCTCTTGTCTTTATTCTCTGCCATATCTGATTCTCCTATTCTCTCAAATCTGTTTTAAGATTCTAAAACATTGCTTTTATTATAATTCAAGCCGGTTTTAATCTCAACCTTCGCAGCCATAATTTTATAAAATCTTCATATATGACAAAACCTGATGTTTTTTACTGTTTTTCGAAATTTGCAACCATTATTTGACATTATTCCATATTAATGATAAACTTTCTACGTAATTTATTAAATTTTTATAAACCAAGGAGGACTTGAAAATGGGCGTTGCATCATTAGTATTAGGAATTATTGCAATCGTTGTTGATGTATTCACTATTGGTGTTTACGGATGGATTGGAGCAATCTTAGGTCTTATAGGAACTATCTTAGGTGCTATCGGACATAAGAATCAGGCTAAATGCGCTACCGGCGGACTTGTATGTTCTATCATCGGATTAGTATTAGGCTTACTGCTTTACATCGCATGTGTTGCATGTGTTGCATCCGCAGGTTTGTTATAATAGAACCGACTTTTTAAAAGGGTGATACTATGTCGATTTATCTTAACATTCTGGGACTTCGCATCCCATCATACGGACTTATGATTACCCTTGGGGTAATCCTTGCAAATGTATTTGCACTTTACCCCCTTAAGAAATATAAGTTGATTTTTGATGATTTTCTTATATTAGAAGCATACACATTACTTGGCGCCTTTATAGGCGCCAAGCTTTTGTATCTTATCATTTCTTATCGGGAGATTGACTGGTCCCGTTTTTTAGAACCCAGGTATTTTAATTATATCATGTCCAGTGGATTTGTATTCTATGGCGGACTCATTGGCGGACTTCTCTGCTTTCTTTTTGCTGGAAAATTCCATCATATCAACAGCAGACCTTATATTTCACACCTGATTTATCTGATTCCGTGGATTCATGGTTTCGGACGCATCGGCTGTTTTCTTGCCGGCTGCTGTTATGGTATTCCATATACCGGTCCCTTTGCCGTACAGTTTCCAGAGGGCTCTCTGGCACCATCGGATACGACACTGTTTCCGGTCCAGTTAGTAGAAGCAATCTGTCTTCTGATTCTTGCTGTCGTACTTGCAATACTGGATTTAAAGAAATCTTATCCACACACGATTGCCATATATTTTATTGTCTATGGTATTCTGCGGTTTCTGTTAGAATATGTGCGTTACGATGCCGTCCGCGGCCATCTTTTAGCACTCTCCACTTCCCAGTGGATTAGTCTTGGATTCGTAGCGGGAACCATATGCTATCTTATCCGGGCGGCACATAAGCAAAAGAAAGACGCAATTTCATAACGAAAAAACGAAAAATCCTGCCATATGGAAGTTTGTTCTTACATGCTTTCCATACTGCAGGATTTTTTATAAATTTGAATATGCTTTCGAAACACATTCTTTCATGCTCTTTTCAAAGCTTTATCACAACTCTTATAACAGTTCTTTTAAGATTTTATTTACCATTCCAGGATTTGCTTTGCCCTTCATAGCTTTCATGGTCTGACCTACTAAGAAGCCAATTGCCTTTTCTTTCCCATTGCGGTAATCTTCTACCGACTGTGGATTCTCTTCGATGACTTTGGCAATGGTATCACGCAATGCACCTTCGTCATTTACAGTCTTTAATCCATGCTCTTCTACATATTTATCCGGGTCGATATCCTCTGCAAAAATCTGCTCAAATACTTCTTTTGCCACATTGCCATTGATGGTTCCGGCATCAGTAAGCTCGATTAATTTTGCCAGATTTTCCGGTGAAAATGCGATATCCTCCGGGTCTTTATTCTGCTCCTTTAAGATTCGCATGGTCTCACCCATCAGCCAGTTGGATACTTTCTTTGGCTTATTGCAGATTGCAGTTGTTGCCTCAAAAACATCTGCCATTTTCTTTGCAGATGTTAAAATGTTGGCATCATATTCCGGCAGGCCGAATTCATCCTGATAACGCTGACGTTTTGCTTCACGAAGCTCCGGCTGGCTGTCTTTTATGCGTTGTAACCATTCATCACTGATGACGATTGGAACCAAATCCGGTTCCGGGAAATAACGGTAATCCTGTGCATCCTCTTTGGAACGCATGGCATAGGAATATCCCTGGTCATCATTCCAGCGTCTGGTCTCCTGAACCACCTTTTCGCCAGACTCAATCAAATCAATCTGTCTTGCTGTCTCTGCTTCAATGGCTCTTGCAATTGCTTTAAAGGAACCGATATTTTTCATCTCGGTACGGGTACCAAATTCTTTTGCTCCTACTTCACGGACAGATAAGTTGACATCTGCACGCATGGAGCCTTCCTGCATCTTACAGTCGGATGCACCAAGATACTGCACAATCATTCTTAATTTATCAAGATAAGCAATGACTTCCTCTGCAGAACGCATATCCGGCTCAGATACAATCTCAATCAGTGGCACACCAGAACGGTTATAGTCCACCAGGGAAACATCTTCCCAGTCATCATGGACTAATTTTCCCGCATCCTCTTCCATATGAATCTCATGGATTCCAATGGTTTTCTTTCCTTCGGAAGTCTCAATCTCAATGCCGCCATCGTGGCAGATTGGAAGATAAAGCTGGGAAATCTGATAGTTCTGAGGATTGTCCGGGTAGAAATAGTTCTTCCGGTCAAATTTACAATACTGGTTGATTTCACAATTCATGGCAACACCTACTGCCATGGCATATTCTACCACCTGTTTATTTAAAACCGGAAGAGAGCCCGGCATACCGGTACAGACCGGACAGGTATGTGTATTTGGTGCACTTCCGAATGCAGTAGAACAGCCACAGAAGATTTTGGTCCTGGTTGCCAGTTCCACATGGACTTCCAGTCCGATGACGGTTTCATACTGTTTACTCATAATCTTCTTTTCCTCCTATTCTGCTGCTAACGGGCTGTGCTGATATGGTCTTGTCTGTTCAAAGGCATATGCGGCACGGATGATATTCTTCTCCTTGAAGCAGTCTCCAATCAACTGCATGCCAATCGGAAGCCCCTTGCTGTCGATGCCGCATGGCAGGCTGATTCCCGGAAGTCCTGCCAAGTTCACCGATACGGTATAAATGTCGCCTAAATACATTTTCAGCGGGTCGCTTAAGGACTCTCCCAACTTCGGAGCGGTGGTCGGTGCTGCCGGTCCTAAGATAACATCATATTTTGCAAATGCTTTATCAAATGCCTGCTTAATCAATGCTTTCGTACGCAGTGCTTTCAGATAATATGCATCATAATAACCGGAACTTAAAACAAAGGATCCTAACATGATACGACGTTTTACTTCTGCTCCGAAGCCTTCGGAACGGGATTTCTTATACATGTTGTGAAGTCCTTCGTAGTCTTTCGTACGATAGCCATATTTTACGCCATCAAAACGGGCAAGGTTGGAGCTTGCTTCTGCATCTGCAATTACATAGTAAGCAGGGATTGCATATTCTACCAGGCTCAAATCGAACTCTTCTACGATAGCACCTTTTTCTTCTAATTTCTTAGCGGCTGCTAAAATAGCATCCTTTACTTCTGCATCCAGTCCTTCTCCAAAATAATCTCTTGGAATACCGATTTTCATTCCTTTCACATCATCGACTAATGCACTGGTAAAATCGGTCTCTTCTCTCTGAATGGAAGTAGAATCCTTTTTATCATAGGAAGTAATTGCCTCTAAAATGGTTGCGCAGTCTGTCACATCTTTGGCAACCGGTCCTATCTGATCCAAAGAAGAACCATAGGCAATCAGTCCATATCGGGATACGGTTCCATAGGTTGGCTTAATTCCTGTGACACCACAAAATGCACTCGGCTGACGGATGGATCCACCGGTATCAGAACCCAATGCATAGAAGCACTCTTCTGCTGCTACTGCAGCACAGCTTCCGCCGGATGAACCGCCCGGTACATGTTCGGTATTCCATGGATTTTTGGTTTCTCCAAAAGCAGAGGTCTCTGTGGTACTTCCCATGGCAAACTCATCCATGTTGGTCTTTCCAAGAATTACTGCTCCGGCTTTTTCCAGATTTAATACTGCTTCTGCGGTATAAGTCGGAATAAAGTTATATAAAATTTTGGAACTGCAGGTGGTCAGCATTCCTTTTGTGCACATATTGTCTTTGATTGCAACCGGAACTCCTGCCAGCGGTCCTGTCAATGTGCCGTCATCAATGAGCTTCTGCACTTCTGCCGCACGCTTCATTGCACCTTCTTCATCTACGGTAACAAAACTGTGTACCGCATCCTCTCTTGCTGCAATGGCATCTAAGGCGGCTCTTGTAGCTTCTTCTACTGATACTTCATGGGCTTTGATTTTCTTTCCAAGCTCTACTGCTGTCAGTGATAATAAATTCATCTTCTGCCGCCTCCTTTACTGATCTACGGTCTTTGGTACAACAAATGCCCGGTCTCTGCGCTCCGGCGCGTTGGCAAGGGTATCCTCGCCGCCGTCACCATTGGTTACTACATCTTCCCGGAATACATTATGCACCGGAAATACATGGGACATCGGTTCTACACCGGATGTATCCAGTTCGTTTAATTTATCAATATAATCTAACATGCTTTCCATGTCTTTTTTTGCTGCTGCTTTTTCCTCTTCGGAAAGCTCAAGCTTTGCAAGGATTCCAACGTATTCCATGGTTTCATCTGAAATCACATTTGCCATTGTTTTTCCTCCTTAATCACGTACTTTGATATGAACTTCTCTTAACTGCTGCTCGGTTACTTCGTTTGGTGCTCCGCACATCAAATCCTGTGCATTTCCATTCATCGGATAAGCAATGACTTCACGGATGTTATCCTCGTTACGCAGTAACATAATCATACGGTCAATGCCAGGAGCCATTCCTGCGTGTGGCGGTGCTCCAAACTGAAATGCATTGTATAATGCTCCGAATTTATTTTTCAGCACTTCTTTATCATAACCTGCGATTTCAAAGGCTTTCTCCATAATCTGCATATCATGGTTACGGACTGCACCGGAGGAAAGTTCCACGCCGTTGCAGACGATATCGTACTGGTATGCTAAGATGTCCAGCGGATTCATGGTATTGAGTGCCTCTAAGCCGCCCTGTGGCATGGAGAATGGGTTATGGGTAAATCCGATTTTCTTGGTCTCCGGGTCACACTCGAACATTGGGAAATCATTGACATAACAGAAACGGTATGCATCTTTCTCAATTAAATCCAGCTTCTCGCCTAATTCATTTCGAATCATGCCTGCATAATATGCGGCACGCTCTTCTTTATCTGCCATGAAGAAAATGGTATCTCCTACTTCAAGACCTGCCAGATTTCTGAATTCTTCTTTCGTGTCATCCGGGATAAATTTGTCAATCGGTCCCTTATAGCTTCCATCTTCTAATACTTCCAGATATCCTAATCCACCCATTCCGATTCCGGTTGCAAATTTCAAAAGTTTCTCATGGAAACCTTTCGACATTTCTGCATGTACGCGGATGGCTCTTACGGTCTTTCCGATAAATGGCTTAAAGGTACATCTCTGGAAGAACTCTGTCACATCGATGATACGAAGTGGGTTCCGAAGGTCCGGTTTGTCACTTCCGAACTCTAACATTGCCTGTTTATAGCTGATGATTGGATATGGTGCTTTCGTTACTTTGCTGCCTTCCGGTGCGAATTTCTCAAAGGTGGCAGAAAGTACTTCTTCACCAATCTTAAATACATCTTCCTGGGTTGCAAAGCTCATTTCAAAGTCAAGCTGATAGAACTCTCCCGGTGAACGGTCTGCTCTTGCATCCTCATCACGGAAACATGGTGCAACCTGAAAATATTTATCAAATCCGGATGCCATCAGAAGCTGTTTGTACTGCTGTGGTGCCTGTGGCAATGCATAAAATTTTCCTTTGTATTTTCTGGATGGCACGATGTAATCTCTTGCGCCCTCCGGAGAAGATGCACAAAGAATCGGAGTCTGAATCTCTAAGAATCCCATTTCTGTCATTTTCTCTCTTAAGAAAGAAATTACCCTGGAACGGAAAATAATATTGTCTTTTACTTTCTGGTTTCTCAAATCCAGATAACGATATTTCAACCGGACATCCTCGCGGACTTCCTTACTGGTCATTACTTCAAATGGAAGCTGTGTATAAACCTCTCCTAAAATATCTACACTCTTTGCCTCTAATTCAATGGTTCCGGTCGGAATCTTTGGATTGTAGGTCTCTTCATCTCTTTTTTCAATCAGACCTTCTATGGAAACTGCCTGCTCCTTGCGGATTCCCTCTAACAGTTTTCCATCCCGGATTACAATCTGCATTACTGCATACATATCTCTTAAATCAATAAAGGATACGCCGCCATGGTCACGGATATTTTCTACCCAGCCTGCTACCCGAAGTGTCTTTCCAATGTCGTTTTCGCTTACCTGATTTAAGGTTACGTCTCTGTAAATGTTGCTCATCTTATCTACTCCTTTTCTGATATGATTGTCAGCCCGGAGTATAAAAATAACCCCGGAATACTGACTCGTATTCCGGGGCGAATAATCTTCTTATCCGCGGTACCACCCGCATTGGAAAATGAATGCTTCATCTTCCCTCTCTTCGTGCGTAACGTGCACTACGTACTGACCTACTGTAATTCAGCCAGTCGGCTCCAGAGTGTTCCCTTTGCTTTCTCTTCCAAACAGCGCTCTCAGTCGGTGACGCTGTATTCCTGTCGGCCTCTAAAAGTAAGAGTCTCTTTCCCAGCTTTTGCAACTATATCTCCTAGTTGTTGACTATGATAGCACTGCTTTTTTTGTTTTGCAAGTATTTTTTACAAATCTGATGCTATTTTTTCACTATGTCCTTTATATTATCCAATTCTATTTTATATAATGAACATAATCTGCTTTTCTCGGAGCAGCTTCTTTTGCCGGTTCTTTTGCATAGCCGATGACACAGTTTCCAATACCTTCGTAATCTCCTTCAATGCCAAGTTCCTTTAAGATTGCTTTTCCTTCTTCCCGCTCAAAAGTTTCTTTGGCACGGTGAATCCAGCAGCTTCCAAGGCCTAAGGAATGTGCTGCCAGCATCAGATTGCCCATGACAAGGCTTCCATCATATAGATAGGTTGGGCGGCTCTTATCTGCTAACACCACCAGTACAACCGGTGCTCCATAAAACGGATCGCCGGTTGTTCCCATAATCTCGGCATTTACCTTGGAAAGTCTGTCCCTTACTTTCTTATTGGTAACTGCAAGTATAATCGGTGACTGCCTGCCCATTCCGGTAGCCGCATAGGTTCCGGCTTCCACTACTTCTGCAATCAACTCTTCCGGCACCATATCTTCCTTATAACCTCTGATACTTCTTCTTGTCTCCATTGCTTTTATGATCTCGTTCATTCCTTACTGCTCCTTTCTGATGCTCCGGCGGAAAATTTCATCCGCCTCTTTCACTACTTTTATTTCTCCGGTCTCAATCATATGTTTGATGCGGTTCATATACCAACTGTCACTGATTCCAAGGGGATATTTTAACAACAGATTTCCAATAAGTCTTGCCTGTATGATTTCGCCCTCCGGCAGTTCTCTTCGAATCAGGAAATCATAAAAATCCTCTTTTACGCCCACCAGACAACCATTTATCAGAACCCGAAGAGGTGCATCCTCTTCTTTAAGTTCGTCCCATCTGGATGCAAATACTTTCTGCTCATGCTCTGAAAGTTCCTTTTCCAATGGGAGGAATCGAAAAAACTGTCCGGCATCTACTTCTCCCCAGGAAGAATAACGTACCGTCGTATTTTCCTCTTCTCTTACATAATCCGGCAGACGTACCACGGATATCGCGCATTCATATTTCCGCAGCACACTGACTGCATGACAGAGTCCGCACAGGGAATAAGGCTTGTTGCTGTACCAGATACGGAAAGATTCTCCCTGCTTTGCAAACTGCTCCATCCGCTGCAGCTCTTTCCCATAGTTTTCCACTGCCTGCTCTAATTCTTCCCGCTTCTCTTTTTCATCCTCATTCCAATAGACACCATACTGTTCTAAGATTATCTGCTTCCGGTATGTACTATCCAGCGGTTCCTTCAGACTGCCAATGTCCAACATAAATGGCAGTATAATGACCTCCGCAGAAGTTCCGCCAACCGCTTCTCCTGCAAACATGTCTTCAAATGTGGCTTTGTCCGGCTTTTCCCCAAGCCATGCGGTTGGTCCATCCTCATAATCCGGCTGCTGATAGTTCTTCGCAAGCTTCATGGCTCCGCCTTCGCTCTCGCCAAATAAGATTTCTATCATCTACACTTCTCCCTGCTCTATGAGATATTCTAAGAATGCTTCGCATCCGCGTGTTACATCCGCATAAGTCTTATCGAACCTGCCGCTGTACCATGGGTCGGATATTGCTGCCTGCTCTCCGGAAAAGGAAAGCAGCATGGATATTTTACCGCCACGATGCCCGGTTATCCGCTCGATTCCACGGATATTGCTTTCGTCCATCCCTATGAGGTAATCATAAATCTCATAATCGGATTTTGTCAACTGTCTCGCCCGCTTGTCCCGAAAATCGGTCTCCGGCTTATTTCCGATTCCATGCTTCTTAAGCTCCGCCTGCGCCGGCGGGTAAATCGGATTCCCAATGCCATTCCAGATTTCTTCGGTGCTAGTGGCAGCCGAGGCTATCTCGAAGCGGTTGGTGAGGCCTCGTCTGGCAACGAGGTCCTTTAGGATGAATTCTGCCATAGGGGAACGGCAGATGTTGCCTAAGCAGATGAATAAGATTTTTAGCATATTTTATGTATCCTCCTAAAAGCCCTCAAAGCCTTATAAATACTGGTTTTGCGAGGTGGTGCATTTGGCAGACTAACATTTGTTTTTTGATAAAAATTGATGCTTTTTCCCATATTTTTATGGGCAAAAGTGTTATTTTTGTGTTACAAAAAGCAAAGTTGAAAACAGCTGCGTCATGCTAGTCTACATTACACCTTTCATTTTCATTACATTTCTGGCCTCTTTTAATCTGACAAGTTCCTCTCTGGCATCATCTAATCCTAAGTGCGTGTACACATTCATGGTCACTGCTATATCCGAATGTCCCATGATGTACTGAAGCGTCTTTGGATTCATTCCCTGACGTGCCATATTCGAGCAAAAGGTATGTCTACATATATGTGGCGTAATCGGTGGAAGCTGCAAAGCATGCTGGTGATTATACTTGTCCCTAGCATGCTGAATGTACTTCTTCCAATGAAGTGCCACCATTGGCTTTCCCTCCTTATCAAAGAAAAGAAATCCACCATAGCCATCAATAATAGGCTCACGCTTTGGTCTATTACGATTGGCTACAATTCTCTGGCACAATTCCTTAAGCTCTGTCAGTTTACAGCCTGTAGCATCCTCTATGGATGAGAGTACCTTTTTTCCTTCTTTGTGATTATTCGATACAAACTGAGGTCGATATGCTGCATTAGATACAACCGAGCCATCAATATATGCAGTTTCAAACCCTTGTCGCATTTCGTTTATCATGCTTCCACCTCTACTCTACATATTCTAAAAATATCTTGTCAGAAAATCCGCCTCGTTCTTCCGCCTTCTTTGCTCTCATAGCCTCAAGCTCATCCAAGCTATATCCTCTCGCTACACAAATAGCCTGAAGCACTTCTAGCACATCTGCCATCTCTTCTAGATTCTTATCTGCCTGATACTCTGCAACCTCTTCATTTAACTTTGTTTCGAGCGCAGCAATGTATTCTTCATCAGAAAGAATTTTTGTTTTACAAGTTTTCCCATCCGCTTCAATTATTTCTGGAATTTTATCTCGCACTAATTTGTTATAGACCTTCATTTACTCCCCCATCTGATACTGCCAGCTACTAAATCCACAGTTTTTTGCGGATTGATAAACTGGCAAAATAACCGATTTCAGTTCTCCTGCAAATTCGTTATATTCCAAACCTTGGTGATATACACGATATTTAATATCATCGCTATTAATATGCTCCTTCGCACACTTTTCAAATTCCTTATGAACCTGATCATACTTCCACATCAATTGGTAAGATTGATATTCCTGCCTTGCTAATCGTTCAAAGTAAGTCTCCCAATCTGGAAGATTATTGCTCTTTGAACTATTGATAGTCTTTGTCGTAGGATTTAAATTCCACATCTCATCATGCGCCACATAAGACCACGGAACAAAGTGATCGATAGAAATATCTTTTTCTGTCAAAATCTCATTTCCGTATATCTCACGAACAGGTTCCAATCCAATAATAAGCTTCCAGTATTTCTTAACCTTTTCAAGCTTACGCTCCTGAGGTGGATATAGCTTGTCCGCTATTCCTGGAACACTTGGATTCCTCTTCTGGATGTATAAAATCATATTGTATTCCAGCCAACCTCTGATGATTTCCTGATTTTTAATTATGTAATTAGCCCAATCGTCGTTCACAATAATTGATGTAGATAAACCATTCAGCGCAGTGAAGTAATACATAAGCCGCTGCTCTTGGTTAATCTTAGCAATCAAATTACTTTCAGAAACATCCCATTCTTTTCCCTTCATAGACGGCATAAATGGCGACTGTAGACGATATGGAACATTGTAAGTAAGCGTACGCTTCTTGCTATTTATATCTCGATCCTGGGTATTTTTCAGCAGATTCAAAATTGCAGTCTTTTTTTCACAGGATTTTAGCTCTGGATATTTCTGTTTAATTAGATTTACTACTGCTTCCAAAGTATCCTTCGGTCCAAGATTCAGATGATATTCTGTGACCATATACCAAGCATCAGCTATCATTTCATCTACGAGTTCCTCATAGGATATCTCTTGTTTTCCTTCGGTGACCTTTGCTACAATTGCCTTAAACCAAAAGAACTTATAGCACTCATTGGTATTGTCAAAAAGACGACCAAGATATTCAATATTCAGTTCTTCGGAACATGGTAATTGCATATACTCTCCACCTTTCAGATTTTATAATTGATCGTACTTTGCTGCGCTTCCCTTTGCTTTATCCACTGGATACTTAGCCTCGTTTTGAAACATCTTCATATTAATGATTTCGTCTGCATCCAAGCCAAGCTTCCGCAAAAGTTGTATCCTCACATGCTCAGGAGAACAAGGGCTTGCGGGCTATATCAAAGTGGTGTTGAGCTTGAACTTGTATCTAGAATACTTGGACATACATCTACTCAAACAACCCGCATATACGCTTCTCCATCGATAGAAATGCTGAAAGCGGCAATGGAAAACAATAGTGTTGATATATCCGAAACAGCTGAATGGCTGGATAATGAAGAAGAATTAGCCAGACTTTGTGGAATAAGATAATAATTATCCTCAGCTTTGAAGGTATTTACACGATAATTGTGGAGAAAAATAAAAAGCTGAGGATAAAAATAAACTGAGGATAATCCCGCCGCAAGGTAGATTTTTTTGAATCCTGTTGCATCATTTAACATAGGTCGATGCCTCAACTAAGGTACGGATCAATGAATCTGGAACTGACTGTTTCAGTTCTACAGAAATGCCGCTTGGGAAATGGATTGTTGCAACAGTTTCATTGTCTAAAATCGCTGTCTGCGAATTATATGTGTTAACGGATTCTGTTGGTGTGGGTAGTTCAACGAAAGAAGTTTTCTTTTGTTCCATAGATTCCAAACAGAATGCCCGAACCTGCTTAAGCCGGTAATAGTAGTCAGCTTTGGTAATATAATGCCATTAGCATCACACCAGTCAATCACTTTCATTCCGACAGGACGGTTCTGGCAATCCGTGATCTGTTGAGCCCACTGTTGCAAGCGAACCTGCTTTGCAACTGCTGTAGTATTTGTAGCCATAATCTGTACCTCCCATATCTTAGTCAAAAAAGTTTAGGCTCAACTTTTTTAACAAATATACTATGATCATAGTATATCGATATTGATTTAGGTTTGGTAGGTACCTTCGTTTCATCGTTTACTTTTTATTGGCTAAAATATTGAATTTTCAAGGTTCAGCACACTTTTCAGTATGGGAAGTTTGAGATAGTAATATTTAGATGTTTTTAGTTCTTGTTTTTTATTGAGCAGAACTTCTTATAGAAAGTTCAGTATTATACTGCCCAATGTCGTTGAGTAATACATTATGTATTTCATATAAATTCTTAATTTTACATATATTTTTCTCACATATACTATTTCTATCCACAAGTACACATTTCATTCCAATTTTTTCACATGGCAAAATATCTGTTTTTATATTATCACCAACATATATAACTGAATCAATTTTCTCGCCTGACTGTTTGACCGCCTCATAAAAAATATCAACCGAAGGTTTTGCAAATCCTGTTTCTTCTGAAATAAGAATTATTTCAAAATATTTTTCAATGTTCGTACAACTCAACTTTGCTCTTTGCTGTATAGATTTCCCATTACTTATGATACCTAGTCGATATCCTTCCAATGAATGTAGCATATCAACCACATCATCAAATAAAATCCAACTATTTTCTAATTGTTTTTGATACTCTTCAAACAATTCCATTGCAATCTTTTCATTTTCCACATACCCACAATAACTTAACATTTTAATAAATCGATTTTTTCCTTGCTCTTCGAAAGTTATCTGTTTTGATAAATAATAATCAAAATACTTTCTAGAAATCTTACTCCAATAATCTGTTTGATTATTATTTAATACCAGTCCATATTTTTCTTTAAATATGAACTCTATCGCTTTTCTCTCTGAAGAATTGTAATCAATCAACGTATTATCTAAATCGAAATAAATCATAATAAATGCTCCTTATTCAATTAATTCTCAAGTAACACTTTTTCTTATACTACACTATGCATATTCTTATAGTCCGTATTTGTATTTCCACATCCTCCATAATAAATGCGACACTATATCACTCTTAGTGTATTCCTAACCGCGAATAATTTCAATTAATTTTTATTCTGTTTGGCGAACAGTTTTCTATATGTTGACAGCATGAACCCGCAACTGTGCTTGAAGTCAATAAAAAAGGCCCCGATTATAGGTAATCCCTCTCAATCAGAGCCTTCGGTAGAACAGCCTAGCACAGACGCCCCTGCTGTAAACATATTTATTTAGCTAATGCAATCCACCCCTACTATTCTTCTAATTCAGTTTGAACTAGCATAAATATTGTGACTGGTCACTTATCCAATATTACTAGTATGGGGTCTATCAACTTCACATAAAAATAACTGTGGAAAATCCAAAGACTTTCCACAGTTTTGTGTTTAGAACCGAACCTCCACACGCAGTTTCCTGCAGGTTTTCTACAACGCAACTGTTAAGAAATCATGCTTTCTGATGTTATTCACGTTAAACAAAAACTGATAACAAATAACGAATAACAAATATACCTTAACAATGAACACGAACCTCCTGGATCAACTATCAATCTCATGAAGCCTTGTACGGATATTTCATTTAGATGTCTACTTCAAACTGTACCGTTTGATTATATTTATCAAGTGCCATTTGCATTTCCATAATCGACTTAGACACAAGTTCATACTCGTTTTTAACTAGTTCCAAATCGTAATTAATGTATCTATACTCAGGAACCGAATTACGGGACATATAAGAACGTTGTTCTTCTCTGGATTTAGGCAATCGTTTACGCATTACGTCTAATACCGTTTTTCTTCTATTCAGCTGTGCCATCTTAATAAGAATGCTATCTATACTCATTGTTACATCACCTACTAGAACCTTTGCGTTTGCATTAGTTACATTAAGTTCATGCTTTATAATAGCAATCTTCTCATCTAGCGCAGCAATTGTCGTTGCGACCTCGACATAATCATAATCAGGAACAACTGGCTCCTCATTAATTGCCGCAACATATGTGCAGGCCTCTTCCTCCTTGTTCAGCCAGAAAGCCTTATCCTCTTCCAAACTCTTAAGCATTTTATTTGCATATGCTGATGTCATTGTTTGCATATCTTTTCTCCTCTCTACTTTTTCTGATTTCTCCTGTTCTGATATCAGCATAAAGCCTTCCGCTAAGTTTGTCATTGTACTAACAGTTTAAAGGAAAATCCCCATAAACGAACAATATCCCCGTCAATGACGAGGATATCTTCTATGCTGGTGTGCAGTAATCTGCTTAAGATTACAAAATTGTCTAAGCTCGGTAATGATCTACCTGAAATCCATTTGTAGACTGCTTGTGGATTTTCAAATCCCATAGCATTCTGCACGTCTTTCACGGTATAACCATTTTCCACGAGCAGTTTCTTAATCTGTCTTCCTGTTTCTTTTTGCAGGACCTGCAAATACATTGGTTCCATCTCTTTGTACCTCCGTAATTTTCTTCCATCCCAAATCACAAGTTTACCTGTAGATGATTAGTATAACGGATTCTATTACTAATTGCATTAAACTTTTGGTTTAAGATTTACTAATAACTCAATCCCACAGGTCATAGAAATATTGTTTAAGCATATCTATAGCTTCATCCTTACACTTTCTTCTATATTCTTCCAAACGATTTTCTTCTTCGCGATATTTATCGGAAATCTCTTTATACTCAGGCAACTCATCCATAAAATGAATTGTTCCTCCGCCACCGCGCTTTCTATTTTCCTCTAATTCTTTCTCGGTTTGAAGTTCATTTCCAAATAATCCAAATCGTTCCGTAAATTCATCCATTGCTTTGGAATGCGCTTCATCAAATGGATTCTTTTGTGAGCATGTATCTTTCTCCGCTTCTCGCCATAAAAATATCATTTTGTCTAGAATGCAATTCCACTCCTCATGGCAGGTATCATTTACAAGAATTCCATTTTCATTGGTATAGTTTTCTCCCAAATATCCTGGTGAACCCGTTCTTGTATCTTTCAGTGTTTGCAGCATATCCGGAATAAGCGTCTGAAGAAAAGAAAACATCTCCCAAACATCACAATCACAATAGCCCCTTGTAATACGCTGTTTACTCCACTTTACGCATTTAAAAAAATGTTTTATTTTTGCCAAGATTTTGCTTTTCTTTCCGAGACCTGACATAGCAAAATCATATTTATTCCATATATTTATTGGATCTCTTACTTCATAGCATTTGCTTCTTCTCATTCCAATCCATCACTTTCTATTTTTCAAAGCTTATTGATAATCTAGTTTTCTATGTAGAAACTCCTCTATATCCTCAAACATTATCTGAACCTTATCTCTTACCCTTGATGTATGATAATGCCCAGCATACCACCATTTGTAATCCAGCTTCTTTTCAATCTCTCCGAGCCACAGCTCTGTTGATTCATCCACTGTACTCTGATCAATCATTGAAAGAAACAAATCCACCGGTCGATAATCATACGGAACAGTATGTGATAGGACCACATCAACATTCCAGTCATTATTACTAAGTTGCTTTTCTACATACGCTTTTATCTCATCTGACGGTTGCTCATCTTCAAACCAATTGTAGCCTTTGCTTAACCTATAAAATTTATCAACACTATATGCCCCACCAATTACAATTGTTTTCATGCCCGCTATATCATATATTTCTCCATCCTTTGCAAAGAGAATATTTGGATATGCTTCTTCAACCCATACTTTTCCGCCATTCCACTCCTGCAGCTTGTATTCTACAATAGTTGTTGGTCTTCGCTCATGATTTCCATGAATACAGAATAACGTAATCGGTAGATTTGCTACTTTTTCTTTGTTCCTTCTGTCCCTGGAATCTCCATTATAATTTAGGCCCACATCACCTAATATAATCATGATATCTTCTTGGGAAGTCTCCATTCTTTCACAGAATCGAACTATGCGGTTCATATCACCATGAGTATCTCCTGTTATGTAAATCATAGCTTTCACCTTCTATTCTTCTCCCAATCTTGAATTCTCTCTAGCATAATGTCATCCTCCACATAGAACAATTGATTTTCTGGCACAATGTTACAAACCAACTGTCCAAATCTTAAATCCGGATATTTTTCCTATAATTTCCTGAATTCATCAATCATTGGCTCTATTCTACTGATTTCTCTTGCCATTTCTTAATTCCTCCCTAAATCATCCCTAACTTAAAATGGAGCCATAGCTTACGCCATGACTCCACCATTAAATATTTGCCCACATTGCAGCCATGTGGATATTCCTCAGTCAACTGGCTTAACACTTTAACCATCTTCATGGATTTCAGCATATCTCTATGCCTAAATCAATGTTTTTATTTTACCTAAAACAATTCAATCATTTAAAAGTTTACAATTCACAATTAAATGTTCAAATAAGACACAAAACCGTTAAAATTGGAGATGATTATCAGTCATCGCTGTTAAACCAATGTTTTCAAAGATAGGATTCGAACCTACAACTTCACGATTACAAATCATGTGCGCTACCCATTGCGCTACTTTGTATATTGGTAACCCAATTTTCGCTGAATTGGTATACTTATCTTGTAACGTAACCCTGTTACGGGAAGCCAGATTTAGGATTTTCGCAATGCAGGCAAATACTTTATGCTATTTCAATCAAAGTAGTCGCATTAGACACTTTAATCTGAGTATCTAATTCCTTTAAAAGTGTATTGTTCTTTTCCTCCAAGCTCTCTATCTTTTTCTTGATATCAAGCGGATCCACAAGTTCTGTTGTGTTTTCCTTCACATATGCATCCACGACTCCAAGGGGCTTATCGTCTTTTGTTTTACTGTCTTTTCCGAGAATGCTAAGGCGCATGCTCTCAGCAGTATTCTGAAGCTGACTGTTCTTAAGATCACATGTGCGCACACGCTCGTTATACTCATCCTGCATTTTAGACTTAAGGATTCCTTCAAAATCAGCTTCTCCATCGTATGTTCCTAGTCCACGAAGTCTGCTTCGAAGCGAAATAGCTCCAGCAACTGTGAATTTTCCATATGATGTTGTGATTTCTGTTTCAGCATTGGATGCAACAATAGCTGCGTCAATTTTCTGGAATCGTTCAATCAAATCAACAATCTGCTGATATGCCGACTCCGCTTCTTTCGCATATTCATCCTTGCCAATGCGCTTTGAATATACTTTATCCTCATTTGGCTTTATGGTATCCACAAAACTTGCTTTGTCAATTTTATCTGATATCTTCTTTACTAGTAGGTCTCTTTCGTCAAGAGCCTGTGTTACTAACATCTTTTCGCTCATAAAAAATCCTCCCTTAAAATTATCTCTTAATATAATTCTAAGGGAGGATTCATGTAATGTCATTGAACTTGTAATTCAAAAATTATGCTGCATTTAATTCTCTCATTTTCTTATAGTAGGTATAAACTCTTCTCTCCTGATCCGTAAGACATGCATCCATTTGACTTTTTGTTCTTCCAGCATTTCCGCAAACAATTGAATCCATAGGAACTTGAAGCATTTTGCTAATTGCATACAGATTATCGACTGTTGGCATACTAACGCCATCCAACCATCGATAAACACTCTGCACACATCCAAACCCTAAATATTCTTGAATATCTTTTGGTTTTACTCCTCTCATATCCATAATTCTTCGAAGATTAACACCTGTTTCTTTTTTATTAATTGTTGGAAACATACTATCGCCTCCTTTGCACTAAATTCTTGTTCTACTCAGTTCTTACACATACTTTCTTCCCCGAAAAAGCAATTCCAAACTTCAAGATTTCCGTAATTCCATCCTCTTTCATTTCAGAATCGTATCGCAACTCACCAATTTGCTTTAATGCTTCATTAGACCATTTTTCAAGCTCAACATCGCTTAATTTTTCTTTCCACTTTAATTCCAAAATAATACCAGGATACCTTTTTTCTCTTGGAATTAAAGAAACATCAAATCTGCCATCTCCAGATTCTCGGTTCGATTTAATCTTATACTGATTATCCATTAATGCTATTAATCCTAGCATCAAACCATGATAAAATCCTTCAGCTCCACCATCGAAGAAGCTAATTGATTTATCCATATATTCCCCAATAGCGCTCTGCAACTTCTTGTAATCATTGGCATAAAGACTTTCTGCAATCTTATTTGCTGTAGTCCTTGTAATTGCTCCAGTTTGCAAGAAATGTGACAAGATTTCACTCTTATATACAGCTGCAATCTCTCTATTTGGAATTGATACTTCACATAAATATGAACCATCTGCTTGCAGTTCCTTTTTAGGAGTTTTCAAATAGCCAGCAACCAACAATAAGCTATAAATATTTGCTGGATCCTCCGCAATCGATCTATACACCACATTTTGATCAATTCTTGCAACTACTCTTTCTCCTTGCAAAAGGTCATATAATCTTTCTGTAATATCATCTGTAGCCACTCTTAGTACATCATCAAGGATTTCATTTTTTCCTGTATTTACCCAATATGCTTGAGGAAGGCATCCCTTGGAAATATAGTTGATTACAGACCATGGATTATATATTTCTTCGCTGCCAAACAAATATCCATCGTACCAGTCTTTAAGTTCCTCCTCTTTATCTGATACTCCATAGTAACTGAGCATTGCTTTCACTTCAGATTCTGTAAATCCAAAAAAGCTATCGTATTCTTCATCCATTACGGAGTTCACTGTTAAATTATTTAGACCACTAAAGATACTTTCCTGAGCAATACGCAAAATTCCTGTTAGGAAACCATAGGATAAATTCTTATTATCCTTAAATGCTCCTGAAAAGAAATTTCTCATGAATCCAATAATTTCATCGTAGAAATCCTTAGAGTATCCCTCTTGAATCGGAGTATCATATTCATCAATAATAATTACTGGAGCCTTATCATAATGTGAAGCAAGCATTTTAGATAGTCTTTCTAGCGAAGAAGTAAGCTCCACTTCATTAGCTGTAGCACTAATAATCTTTGTAAAATACTCCTTCTCATATTGTGAGAGCTTATCACTATTTAGTAGCTCTTGATGTCTTCCATACTCTTCTTGAAGTAGTCCCCTTATTTTATCTATTGTTGCGTCCCAAGTATCAAATTTAACATCCTTAAAAGTTAAGAATATGACTGGATATTTTCCTTGATGTGAACGATACTCTTCTCCACATTGCCAAATATTTTTATCGGCAAAATACTTACTAGTATTCTTATCTGATATTTCAAAGAACACTCTGAGCATATCCATATTCAAGGTCTTTCCGAATCTCCTTGGTCTCGTAAACAAAGATACCAATGGCTTTTGATCCAAGAATTCTTTGATTAATAACGTCTTGTCGACATAGTAATATTCTTCCTGCGCACGAACATAGTCAGAGATGCCGATTGGTAATGATTTAACTTCTGCTTTCGCAACCATATTTTTCTTGATGTATTTTCCATTAGACACTCTTCCATCCATTGGCTTTGGAGAGTCGTCTGGAATTAACCAGGATCCTTTTTCTTTTATTGCACCCTGTATTCTTCCTTTTTTGCACATATCATTTACGGAACGTGGCGAAACATTCCACTCTAAAGCCTTTTCTTTACAAGTTTTCATATATATATCAGCTCCTGTCATTCGCAATATTATTCCTCATCTTACGCAAATTATACCTCAGTAAAACGCAAAAAGTCAAATCAATTCGATATTTTGCGTTTAATTATTGCGTTTGCTTAATGTTTTGCGTCTTGTATTTTTCGGCACTTTTATTTTGGTTTTTTCAGCCCACAAACTTGTTTGTAGCATATTACTCAGACAAGTTTAACTCCACTGAAAAAGGACCAGCCCAGCTGATCCTCTCCCTCTATCACATCCCCATTTTCCTTGTCTTCAAGTTCCATGTCCACCCCTACAGTTTTAGCTTCTAATAAGCCTCTCCCATCCCCGCAAGAGTGTTATTTTTGTGTTATTTTTTAACCTCGCATACCCGCAAGCCCTTGCTATTACTGGCTTTCTAGAAGAAACGACATAATCTGCCGTGACACACAAATAGTATTTTTATCATTGTTTTGTTTCTCCTTGTTTTGCCCCGGAATGCCCTGTTTTGCAAGGCTTTCCGGGGTTATGATGAAATGCTCTGAAATTACAGATTGTAGCAAATTGGAGTAGAACCCTGCAAGTTGCTACTACCTGTTAGTAGTAAACGGGAAATTCCTACCACTAAGAACTATTATTAATTGAAGGCGATTTCTCCTTTCGGATACTATGCACACACTCGATTTGTCCAAGTCATCCCTATCTGTTCATATTCTATATGATGTTCCGATACATCCTCATCAATAAATTTGACGCACTTACAACTCAAATAATCTGCGCCACATTTTGTACATTTACTGTTTTTTACCCATTTAATGGGTACACAAATCATCTTACAACATATTGTTGGGAAATTAGTTACTGTATACATATCCTTCCGAAGCCGGTCGTATATCATCCAGCCATACACAGTTTGTTTTTGTCGAATAGTCTACTGGTTTGTATTCCTCATCTCGAAATTTACCCAGTGAGTCATAGAAACTGATTACTGCTGCATTTTTACGGAAATCTATTTTCAATAATTTTTCTATTGATTTTCTTGAATAAATGGATATTTTCAACTTTTTCACTCCTATCTGTGCTTGATAAATAATAGGATATATGATTGCAAGGGGCAAAAATAGTTCATTGCTTCTGAGCATATAAAAACAGTGCCGAAACACTGTTTTTTACTTTGTATATTCTATTAGTAAATCATTTGCATATTAAAGGTCTGATTTCACTCAATCTATTTTCTAACGTCGTTTTCAAGTTAAGTATATCATATGGCTCTAGTTCTTCTGAATTTATAACTTCTTTATTCTCTTCATCATCGTCTTTAAAAGTCTTTATAAATGACTCTGCAGCCATAATTTTCTGCATTTTAGACCAAACAATAAAATCCAATTGTAATGGTGTAATTGAATTCTCCTTACAATATTGCTTTATAACATGAGCATAAAATTCGTATGGATATTCTTGTTTTTTACAATCCTCTTCCCATGTTTGCATAGAACTCCACGAACCTATTGACTCCGCTTTCAGTTTTTTTTCACCTTTTTTTGTAAACAAATTTTCCGGTAACTCCCTATTATTTTCAGAATAACTATCAGGATTTGAAAAAAATTTCTCCTTAAACTTTCTTTTGAACCATTCCAAGCTAAAACTATCTAACGGCATATGGCAAGCCTTAAATCTTTCTTCCATTTCTGAATCATGTTTACAACAATACAAATACTTAAACGCCATATTTATAATTTTTTGTGCTTGACCATATGTCATATTTGTCCTTTCTTTACATTTCTCAATTAAATTAACACATATTTTTTTATGAATTTCATCAAAACTTTCTAGCTTATCCGCCCTAAGATAATTCTTCATATCTCCTACTATTTCTTTTTCTTCAAATATTTCACGGATATATTCTTTGTTATCCTTACCATCTTTTTCCCATTTAAATGTTCTACAAGCATCCAAATATCCTTGATATAAGGCATCAACATAAACTTTATCTTCTTCCCATTTTACCTTTTCATTCTCTTTGTTCTGAAAATAATATTTAAACGGATCTTTTTTAATTGTATCCACAAATTCAGCAACTTCCTTTTCAATCTCCATCTTCCGTATCTCCTTCCACAATTCTCACCGGATTTTTTTCGGGTGGTTGTCACCCTACCCGATTTTCCTTTCTTTTAATTTCACGAGACTTTTGCCTCTTTTTTTGTTTCTGCTTCTTGTCTTAGATTTAGCCATTCTTCTTCTGAAAAACTCCAGGCTCTGGTTCCTTTTGCCCATCTTTCCGGATGTCTTTCTTTCGCTTTTTCGTAAACCTCTTTTCACTTCCTTAAAACTTCCTGATCCAATCCCATATGTCTCTGTGATGGTGTCACATAGTTTATCCCACTATGACGATGTTCGTTATTGTAACATTCCACAAATCGCTTTACCCACAATCTTGCTTCTGTCAGTGTGGCAAATCCTTGCGGTTGAAAATTCGGCACATATTTTAATGTCTTAAACAAACTCTCTGCATATGGATTATCATTACTTACCCGTGGTCTACTTTTCGATGGCGTAATTCCCAGTGCATACAATGTTTCCAACATTGTCGTTCCCTTCATCGGACTTCCATTATCAGAATGCAGCACCAATGGTTCTTTCTGCATATTTCTGATATATATCTTTTCATCCCGATAAATTCGTTTCACCAATTCACTCGCATGCTTTGCATCTTCACTTTCCCAAACTTCCCAGCCAACAATCTTCCTGCTGTATAAATCAGAAAACATATATAAATAATAATGCATTCCTTTGATCGGTCCGTTTAAGTATGTGATATCCCACATCCACACCTGATTGGCTCTCGTTGCTTTGTGCGTTGATATTGGTCTCTTATGTTTCCGCTGCTCCCGTCCTCTGTGAGTCAACTGTTTTGCTTCCTTTAACACTTTGTAAAATGTACTTTCACTTGCTATATAGCTTCCTCTGTCCGCAAGCATTGGAACAATCTCACTTGGTGTTTTTGATGCAAACTCTTCTGTATTGCATATGTCCAATATCTCCTGCCTTTCTTCCTTAGTCAGCTTATTCGCCGGCTCTGGTCTTGCACATATCGTGCGTTTGTCTATATAATCACTGTCTGTATTCTTCCAGCGGTTATATGTTCGCTTACTGATTCCAAGCTCTGCGCATGCTTTATACATTGCTGCTCCTGAATCTACTGCTTCTTTGATCAACTCTACTGCTTGTCTGCGATCTGAAGCGTTGATCATTCGTCCTCTTCGTCCGTTCCCCAAATCGCATCTGCTTTTTTTCGTAGCACTAATAATGCGGCTGCTTCAGCCAATGCCTTTTCTTTTCTTGCAAGTTCTTTTTCTAACGTCTCCTTTTCTTTCCGTTCTGCACGGAGTTCTTTGCCTGCCTTTGTGCTTTTTTCTCTTGCGTTATCATTTGCGTTTATGCAAGCCTCTTTCCATTCTTTAACCTGCTCCGGATAAACACCTTTTTCACGGCAATACTCCGAGAACTCTATCTCTGTTAAATTTGCAGTTTCAAGAACAACCATGAACTTATCCTGACTGCTCCATTTATCTGCATTCTTATATTTTGTTGTTGCTGATAAGCCCTTTTGATGCTTAGCCTGATCTCTCCATCTGTACAGAGTATTGATCCCTACTCCTGTATCTCGCTGGATGTCTGTTACTGCTTCATCGCCTTCAAGCATTCTTGCTATTATGGCTTCCTTCATTTCCTTTGGATATTTGTTATAACTCATAGCAATCACCTGTCCTTCTGATACTTATCATATCAGCTTGGGAGGTGGGTGACAACTCACCTACGCTAGAGGGAATTATTTTTCCATCACAAAAGAGCACAGAATCTCTTCCATGCTCTTATCTTGCAACTTTCATCTATCTAATTATCTTCAGCCTGACCTTTCTCCTCATCAGAAGCCTCATCCCCGGATTTTTCTTCGGTCCCCATCACGATTTTTTCCTCTTTCTCTTCCTCAGCCAAACTCGAAACTGCCTCATCTTCCCCCGAATCCGCAGTATCTTCCGATGCCACCACTTCCTCCAGCACATTTTCCTCTTCTAACACTTCTTCTTTCTGCACTGCATCCTCCGGCACAGCCTCTTCTTCCTGCGCCGCATCTTCCTCTTCCTCCTTCTCCTCTTCTTCCGTTTCTTCCACTCCCCTATCCTTCCGGAACTTCTCCCGGAACTGCTCTTTCTTGGCTGTCACAGCGTCCTTGAGGGCAAGCTTCTTCTCTTCGCGGTTTTCTAAGGCTTCCTGCTTCTTTGCGTCACGGAGTTTTTGCTGTTCTTCGCGCTGAGCGGCTTTCTTAAGCTCTTTTTCCTGGCGCTGTTCTTCTTTGATGCGAAGCTTCTCGGCTTTATCCTGCTCCTTCTGCTGCAGGCGGTTCTGGCGAAGCTCGTCTTTCGCCTGCTGCTTCTGGCTCTTCTTGACCTGCTTTTTGGCGGAACGCTCGATAGAACGGATCATGCTCTTGGCATCACCGACTCTGCGGCGGGCACTGCGGTATGGATCGTAGAGGAAATAGGATGCTGTGGTAAGTGTCAGCAGCACCAGTCCTATGATAAGGCAGATTGGAAGTAGAAAATCATAGAAGCCGTACTTTAATTCATAACCGATAAAGAGAACCAGCATCACCGGGAAAACTACTGCTGAGAAAATATCGCAGATGAGTCTCCAGAGAAAGAAGCACTGCTTCTGATGTACAAAAATGGCAGCCTGCACGCCGGTAAAGAACATCAGCATCAGACATATTTGTGATGTGATTCCATGTAAAAAGCCTACAAAGATGCACAATGCCAGTGAAAAGAAAAACATGGCAAGGGCGTAGCCTCTGCGGTATGCATATTTGTATTCCCGCATTCCCTCTCGCTTATCTGCACTCAGGTCATGGATTTCATATACCCGGTCATTGACCCGCTCCTTCATGTCCTCCCGGTATTTGCGGCCTTCTCTGGCATGTGCCATATTTTCGTCCATGTCTTCGTCCAGTTCCTGCAACATTTTCTGTTCCATAAAAATCTGCTGCAGCAACTCATCTTCCCGCTCTCTGCGCTTTGTGATTTCATCCTGAATCCAGCTTGCCTTCTGCATCTGGAGACTCTCTTTCATCCATTGTTCCTTTTCCATATTTTCACCCATAGCTGCCTTCTCCGTTTCGTACGCTTCCATTCTGCTCTATTTCTAATCAATCAAATCATTCTGAAATCTCGACAAATGCTCATAAGGAAGAATCAGTCTTCCCCGGTATAAGCCGCAGCCGTCATTCATCAGGCTGTTGCTTACTGCTGTAAACATGTCGACATCCACACCGGAAAGCTCCAGTTCCTGCAAACGCCTGCACCGTTCATAAGCTTCATCAAAATAAATGCATTCTCCCTCCGGGATGGTATCCCGGCGTGCTCTGGATGCTTCCTGCTTTTTCTCATAATTAATATGATTGGCGGAACCGATTTCTGCAATATCGTCCATCTGCTTTGTGCGAAGCTGCATTTCCACATAACATGTCGCACTGTTATCATAAAAAGTAATATGTAAGGATTTGTAATCGTCCTCATTTTCGCTGGTGATATAATCCCGGTAATATGGTTTTACAGCATCATCCAAAAGCAGTGAACTGCTTCTTAAGACACCGCCTGTCGGCTCTGCCGTAAATCCACGCTCCTCTAAAAACTGTGGCAGCACATTTGCAATCTGATAAAGGTGCTTTAATTCCTCTTCTTCGCGGTTCTCATGATTTTTCAAATGACACCGTGGCATGGAAATCACAATCCGGTATGCAATCAGATCACGGAAGCAGTTCAGCTTTTCCTTTAATTCTGCAATGTCCGGATAGCTTTTATGCTTTTTATAATAATCATAAATGTACTCTACAATATAGCCGTTGAATTTGCCCTCCGCACGAATCAGTGACTTGATTCTTCCTTTAAAAGTAAAGGAAAGATAAGGATATTCCATTGCCATATATTTGTAGAACTCACGGATTTTCTGGGACTGCGCTGTCAGGAAATCATTGTGCTCTAACAGCTCCATAATCTGAATCAGGAAATTGCAGTGCACCAGATCCACTTCATTTTTTGATACTTTTGCGGATGCCCGGAGGTCCTGCGTATACTTTTTCAATATCCGGAACACCGTTGCTCCGGAGTATAAGTAATCATTTAATGTAACCATTTTTCCTCGCTAAAATATCTTTTTATTTCAAATACTCTGCCAGTTCATATACCCTGTTTCTTGTTAATTCTGCCGCCTTATCATTTTCCAATAATAGCTGCAGGCTTCCACCCTCAGTATCTTTGCCGGCTTCCTCTACTGCACTGTCTTTTGTCTTAATCCAGTCACGCTCTTCCTGGGTAAGAGTCGTCATAGTGTCCTCATCAAAGTCTCTTTTAAACGGCTCCAGATAGAATTCAGCTCATTATCCCACAACTGATACAACTGCAGAGACAGGGTATTCATTTCCTGCTGTGTCAGTTCTCCACTGGAAAGGTCTTCCTGCATGGCTGCTGCTTTCTCCTCGATTTTCTGCAATTCACTCTCTATGGATACATCGGAAGTTGTGGTTTTATCATTTACCGTAACCTTATCTCCACTCGGTCCTAAAAAGGTATCAAAGGTCAGCGTATTAAAAATTGCATAGAATGGAAGCGTCGTATCCTCATCGGTAAGACCAATGGATGCCCAGTCCAGGAATCTTTCCGGCAATTCATCTAACGGTGCACCCGGCAGATAAATATATAAATCATAAACCTCTTCCAAACCAGCCGGTCCCGTGTAAATATATTTCACGCCGCCTTTAATTTCCGTGTCGCCTTCTGTTTCCTTCGTTGCAATATTCTCCAACTGCATCTCATAGGTATAATCATTTATCTTTTCCGGCTGGGTGAATTTTCCATAGAAATCACAATAGTAAAGGGTTCCATTTGGATATCCATCCCCGCTATCTCCTGCATCTGCATCATGATAATTTCCCACAAAAGAGCCATCCTCGGATAAAATCAATGTAGAATCCCATGCACCGGCTCCGCTGGTAAACATAAAGCTTTCTTCTGCAAGCTGTGCAAAAATGTCATCTTCATCCACATTTTCCGTTTCTGTCTCCTCTGTCACCTCTTCTGAGTTTTCCGTTTCTTCCGTCTCAGTCTCAGCCTCTGTTTCTGTGGTCTTTTTCTCCGGCTCCACGACTCTTCTTCCGCAAGCCGCAAACGTTGACATTCCCAACGCTGCACTTAATATCATTGCTAAAAACTTTTTCCCTTTCATAAACGAATCCTCCTGATGTTCCTTTTCATTTCTCTCCCCCTTTTTTATCTTTCTATGATTCTAAATCAAAGACATCCTGGTTTCTTCCCCGCTCCTTTGCCGCATAAAGTTTCTCATCCGCTAAGCGATATAATACCGTAACAGCAATTCCTTCTGTATAATGCTATACTCCGCTGCTGAAAGAGCATTCGATATTCTTTTCATGCTTTGTATATTCTTTATATTCCCGTCTTATATGCTCTAGCATTTTACCGATTTCATCCGTGTTCATCCCCTTTAAAACCAGCATAAATTCTTCTCCACCAAAGCGTACTGCAATCCCTTTATTCTTTACATGCTTCGTTAAAAGTCTTGCAAATTCCACCAGAATAATGTCTCCAAACCCATGTCCGTAAGTGTCATTCACATGTTTAAAGAAGTCAAGATCAATCAGTACCGCATCAAATTCTTCCTTCTCATCCAGAATAAGTTCTCCCAGATACTGATTTAAATAACGACGATTATAGAGTCCGGTCAGTGCATCTTTATCTGCGGCATCTTTCAACTGTTCATTCAACTTCTTTACTTCTTCTTCCTGCCTCTGTCTCTGCATCTGAAGCAGGATAGAAATCAAAAAGACACAAAGTAAAACGATAAGCAGGGAACAAAGTGTGCTCTGCAGCACGACTTCTTTTGACAATTTTTCACTTTCCAGCGGTCTCATATAGGCTAAAATAACTGCTGCCACATCGGCTACAATTACTATACCGGCAAACCGGATTGCATTTCCGGTTGGAATAAAAATCGCAATTGCTACCATCGCAAGTACCATGTATACAATCGTTCCCGTCTGATATATATAATATAGTGTTGGAAATTCCACAAGGCTTAATACTGCTATCATCAAATAAGACGCATAACGTATCTGACCTTTTTTAATTCCAATGAAACTTCCTGCGGCCATAAGTAACATACAGATTCCACAGAAAATCGTTGTTCCGTTCCATCCGAAAATCAATGCATTTCCAATAAATCCTGCCAGATTTCCGATACAGCTTCCCATTGCCAGCACATAAAACTGTCTGCGGTTCACATCAATTGAAGTATCAAATAAAAAATTCATCTTACCTCTCCCATTTTATGAAAATAAAATTTTCAATTCATCCAGTGTATTTGCACATATCGTAAGTTTCTTTTTTAATTCATCATCCGGCTGTGTCTGATCCGGAACCATTGCCACCTGACAGCCTGCCTGACAAGCACTCATAACCCCATTGGGCGAATCCTCCACCGCAAGGCATTCTTCCGGAGCAAGTCCAAGTTGTGCACATGCAAAAGTATAGATATCCGGTGCCGGCTTTCCGTGTTCTACCATGGTTGCACTGATGATTTCATCAAAGTACGGATATAGTCCTATCTGCTTTAAATATCTTTCTGTCCGTTCCATGTCGGTTGCCGTTGCAACTGCCCGCCGGATTTTCTTTTCTTTTAAGAAATTCAATAACTCAACAGCTCCTCTTTTTATCTCAATACCGTTCTTTGCAAGATATTCCTCCATCAATTCCTTCCGGTAAGCCCGGATAGCCGGATAGTCAAGATTCTCATCTGCAAACATTTCCTTTAAATGCGTCGGTGCAAAGGGTTGTCCTAAGGAACGCATGGACAATGCCTGCTCATCACTCATTTCATAGCCAAAATGCGCCATTGCCTTAGGCCAGCAGATTCTATAGTATTTCTCTGTATCAATGAGTGTTCCGTCCATATCAAATAAAACTGCTTTTATCATATTACATTTTCTTCCTGCCTTTTTCATTGACTAATTTGCCATACCCACTACCACAGTTACCGAAAAAAGATTTTCTTCCTGTTTCAGAAAAACATCCCCGTTCATTTTATGCATCAGCTTTCTGCATATATAGAGCCCCAGTCCGCTTCCTTCCTGGCTTCCTGCATTGGAGCCACGATAGAAGCTGTCAAAAAGGTGCGGAAGTTCTTCTGCCGGAAGAACTTCTCCTGTATTTTCCACGGTAATCAGCACACAGTCTTCTTCTTTCGAAATTGATATACCAATTTTTTTGTCACTACCATATTTTATAGCATTTTCTATGATATTCTGCAATACTTCCAGCAAACGTTCTGTATCTGCTTTCACCAGAGAATTCTGATACTCCCCCATGTTAAACCCCATATGAAGCTGTGAAAGTTTATCTTTATAGTATCTTCTCAGTGTCTCTAAAACTTCTGAAAGATACACTTCCTGCACATCTACTTTTAATTCCAGGAAATCATCCTTGGACAATTCATTCATCGTCGTAAGATAGTCCTCTATCTCCACTGTTTTCTGATAAATATTCCCGGCTGCCTGCTGCCTCTTTTCTGCATCCTGATAAAGTCCCTTTTCCAAAGCCTGTGCATTCAGCTTAATGACAGAAAGCGGTGTCTTAATATCATGGGTTAATGTTAAAAGCTTCATCTTCTGCTCCCGGTGAAACTTTAATTCCCGTCTCCGCCGCTCCTCTAATTTTTCTCTTAAGAGATTCATCCCCCAGATAAATTTTCCGAAATATTTTGTCTTCTGCTCCTGCAGCGGCACCGAAAGATTTCCCTTGGATAATTCCAATGGTACTTTTTCCAATGCATGAAACGGTTTTATGATACACCATCTGATATAAAGTAAAACGCAAAGAAGCAGTCCGCCTGCCGAAAAAAGAATTCCATTGATAAGAATTCTCTCCTGCCTGCGCACTGTTTTATCCTCTTCTTCATATTCAATTCGATAAACTGTTCCATTCATCTGCCGGATACAGACCGGATATTTTCCCACCCGGTTAACATCGGCTTCTCCCTTGCATACTGTTACGGAGCGGATATCCTGATATGCATCACAATTGATAGCAGCAGTATTACCTTTTTCACGAAGTTCTTCCGTTACCCGTTCGATTTCCACGCGGTAAAGCCGCTCTGCTTCATTTTCCTGTAAATGATTCCAATATATATTAACACCAAGAATTCCTGCCAGAAGAAAAATCAGGACACCTGTTATCAGACGGTTAAAAGATTTCATTGAAATTTATACCCCACACCCCAGACCGTTAAGATATGCTCCGGCTTTCCCGGGTTCCTCTCTAATTTGTTGCGCAGCCACTTAATATGTACGGTAAGTGTCTGCATTTCTGATTCAGAATCTGCTCCCCAGATTTCCCGGAATAAAAATTCCTTCGATAACACTTTTCCACGGTTCTCCATAAGGAGCCGCAACAGTTCATATTCCTTTACTGTTACATCAATTTTCTGTTCCCGGTAATAAACACTCTGTCCTTCCCGATCCAGACAGATATCTCCGTTTTCCATGCGGTCTTTGGCATAACGCCGCTTAAAGATTCCATCGATTTTTGCCAGAAGAATGTCAATATCATAGGGCTTTTCGATATAATCATCTGCCCCTGCCATCAATCCGTCCAGCTTATCTTCTTTGGAATTCTTTGCACTGGCAATCAGAACCGGCGTGTTGCTCTCCTTGCGGATATGATTTAATACTTCCAGTCCTTCCACCCCCGGCAGCATCAAATCCAGAATAAGCAGTCTGGCACCATACCTTTCGTAAAGTGCCAGTGCTTTCTTTCCATCAGAGGCTATGCTGACCACATAGCCTTTTGCCCGCAGGAAATCCCCCAATACCGTTGCAATATCTTTATCATCTTCCACAATCAGGATATCTGTTTCTGTCATTTTTCTACCATCCCAGTTCCAAAAGCCAGTTATTCAAAGCTCTTTCCCTCTCTCTGATATCTGCTTCCGGTGTAAATTTACCTAAATTATATTCTCCACGGATATTTCCGTCAACAATATAGAGTACCCTGCTGCACTTTGCCGCCACCTTCGCATCATGGGTAACCATCATAATTGTAGTTCCCTCACCATTCAGCTTCACCAGTTCTTCCATTACTTCATTGGAGGAAGTGCGGTTCAAGGCTCCTGTCGGCTCATCTGCAAAAATAATCTTCGGGTCATTGACCATGCTTCTTGCAATGCATGCCCGCTGCAACTGTCCACCGGATACTTCATTGATATCATGGTCTGCAGTATCTGCAATATTTAATTTCCGCATCAGGGAAAGTCCCTTTTCTACTTTTTCCCTGCGGTTTGTCTTAGACTTCTTACTCTGCACTGCCGGCAAAATGATATTATCTAAAATCGTAAGATTTTTCAGCATATACATCTGCTGGAAGATAAATCCCATATCATTTAACCGGACGCCTGCCAACTTTTTTCCACTCAGTTCGGTAAGACTAACGCCATCAAAATTGACGGTTCCGCTGGTGGCATGATCCATTCCCGATACGGTATACAAAAGTGTGGATTTGCCGGAACCGGATGGTCCCATGACTGCTACCATCTCGCCTTCTTCAATGGAAAAGTTGACATTTTTTAATACGTTATTCTGTCTTTTATCTGTGATATATGTTTTACAAAGGTCTGTTACTTCTAATATATTTGCCATTTTTACCCCTTCTTTCTATTCAATGCCTACGCTGTCACTGCTGCTGATTTTTCTGGTATAACATGCTGTCAGAAATACTGCTGCAAGTGTTGTAAGGAAAATGATTCCCGGATACATTCCATATATTTTCCATGCATTCACATAGAATTTAACATCCGATGCGCCCATCATGCCATAAATCGGACTGCACCAGAGTGACGTAACCGGTTTTGCCAGTATTGCTGCCAGAAGCTCTACGATAAGTGCTACGATTCCAAAACGTTTTACCTGCCAGGAAATCACTGCCCCATCGGTAAATCCCATTGCCTTAAGCAAAGCTATCTGGCTTTTCTCATCTGCAATAAAGGAACGCTCCATCAGCACCGTAACTAAAATAACTACAATCATGGTAATGGCAAGCAAAAGATACTGCACGGCTTCCATGGTATCTACTACACCAACCATTTCCGCACAATACTCTGCTGCACTTCTGACCTCTTCGTTATTCCAAAGCTTCTTTATCTTTTCGATTCTGGAATGGATAACTTCATCCGAAGGATGGTCTGTAAAATCCACCTGATAATCCATACCGCTTGCTATGCTGTTAAAATCAGTCGGTGCATCCTCATGCAGCCGGACAACCTCTCCTACATTATTCATGGTCTGATAATAGGCGGTTACCATGCAGTCCTGCTTATTTCCGTCAAAATCAAAAGTCATCACATCACCGATTTTTGCTCCGGTCAAATCAGATATCTGTTTTGTAATGGCGATTTCATTTCCATTCTGTGGAATCGTTCCCTGAGTGTACGCATAATCTGCTGCTTTTGTATTAACTCCCTGCTGACAGGTCAGATTAAATTCTTTTCCGTCAAATGTCACCTGATAGTTATACTGTATCTCGACAGACATTTCCGATGGCATGCCTTCTTCCGTAAGTTCTTCTGCCAGGTCATCTAATTCTTTTGCCAAATCAGCCCGGGTCTTTCCTGCCATATTTCCCATTGCCTGTGATACATCTGATATGTAGACATCACTTTCTTTTCCAAATGTCGTAATCAGATTCTTACTTTTCATGGTATCTGTTGTAATAACCACTCCCAGCATAAAAACGGAACAGAGGAAAAAGGACAATATAATCGTAAGGAACCGTCTTGGACTGCTTAAAATATCATTGACTGCCAGATACCAGGTACTGTTAAAACGGCTTTTTCCCAGCCGGTAAATGGATTTCTTTTTAAAGCGTTCTCCGGACTGACCGTTTCGAATAGCATCCACCGGTGTCAGCTTCTTTACTTTTCCGGTACACCGGTATGCAAACCAGATAGTAACTGCAATAACAATGACTGCGCCCATGAAATTTACCGTAATGGCATGACTGTTTCCCAACATCATATTTTCTGTTACAGACTGCAGAAGCATATTGCCAAATGGGATGCTTGCCAGGAATCCAATTGCTGCTCCCACAACAGCCAGCATCAGATATTTTACAAGATAAAGGCTTCGTATCTTAAAGTCCGTAATTCCGATGGCTTTCATGACACCGATTTCCCGGTATTCCTCTGTCACCGTAAAAGTAATCGTAAATTTCAACACTGCAAAGGATACTATCATCAAGCATACACTTAAAACCAGCACCACAAATGCCACAATCATATCCATGACATAACACAATTTAAAAATGCCCCGTCCCCGGTTAAATAGGATGTTGGATGCATTGCTTAATAAAGAGGCTATTTCCGATGGATTGTCTGTGTCAATATAAATGATCTCGCCACGGTATTCTGCAAGACTTTCATCCGATGCAAATTTCTGATAATCCGCTTCATTTAAAATAAATCTTTTATTTCCCATAAATTCAGAACCCAGCAGCGCATCTTTTGCTTTTCCGGCAATCGTAAACTCCACACTGTTTTTGCCATGAGTAATCGTAAGTTTATCTCCCTCTTTTAAATCATTTGCATCTAAGAAATTTCCTGTAACATAAACCTCACCCTCAGGCACTTTTGTAAGCTCCTTATTATCCTTTGTAAAAAAATGTATCTCACTTTCGGAAATGGATTCTATGATCATTGCCTTGTTTGCCATATCAAGTTCTTTTCCCTCTGCCTTGATATTCCCCTTGGTTGCATACATAATATGATCCATGCGGTAGTCTTTTACATACTGACAGGTATCCAAAAGCTCCGGCACACCGCCATCCCCCTGCTGGGTCAGTACTACATAATCTCCAATGTCTGCCTGATTAAGATAATAATCGGTTCCATTTACTACCGTCAGTACATTGTTCAGCCCGCTTGCCACAAACATGGCAGCTAAAATAATAAACAGCAAAATTACAATATTAATTGTTTTCTTTCGCTTTAAGTCTTTGCGTAAGATATCCCAAAACATCTTCTGCTCCTTTCTATCCTCTTAGTATACCTCAACTACGCGAAACACGCTTTGCAAGTTTCGTGCCGCAGTGTGCATCCTCGCGGAGCGTTTTTTACTTTGCAGGCAATTTCCTGTAAAGCAAAAAAAGAACCGGCAAAGTTTTATTTCCTTTGCTGGTTCTACTATAACGAATCAATTATTAAAGAATCCTTAAATCTGAAAATTCTTATTTCATGCTTTCTTTTAAAATAAATGCCATCAGAAGTGCATCCGGTCCGATATGGGTTCCGATTGCCATTCCAACTTCATGTAAGCTGCTTTCTGTCAAGGAAAATGCTTTCATGGTTTCTTTCCGGAATTCCTCTCCCATTTCCGGGTTATTGCTGTGAGCAAATTCTACCGGCATGCAGCTATCCACTTCTCCTTTTTTCAAAAATGCCTGCATTCCGCTTTTGGCCGCTTTCATGCCGCGGGCTTTGGAATATCCTTCAATCTCTCCATTCCGGAGCAGCAGCACCGGCTTGATTCCCATTACATTTCCCACTGCTGCAACTACCGGAGAAATACGTCCGCCCTTTTTCAAATATAATAATGTGGATGGAACACCGGTAAGATAGGTGCGGTTCTTTACTTCTTCTAAGATTCCTGCAATCTCTTCTGCACTTTTGCCTTCTTCTTTTAACTTCACGGCATACTCCACCAAAAGCCGCAAGGATAAGGATGCCTGCAGGGAATCCACGATATATATCTTTTCATATCCGCACATTTCCTTCGCCAGCACTGCTCCGTTATAGGTTCCCGAAAGCTTCGAGGAAATAAGAATCACCAACACTTCTTCCCCTGTTTCTTCTGCCGCTTCATACTTTTCTAAAAATGCTGCCGGTGATGGCTGGCTGGATACCGGAAGTTGTTCCTCGCTGCGCAGTTTCTCATAAAATGCTTTGAAATTCTCTTCTGTATTCCGGTCAAATATAACATCTTCAAAGTTTGCCGAAATCGGCACCAGATCCACGCCCATTGCCTTTGCTTCGATTTCTAATATATCAGATCCTGTATCTGTAATTATCTTCATTTTCGTCTCCATCTCTTGACTGTTGTCTGTATCTATGCCACACTATATGTGAGATAATTTATATCACATTGTTGTGGCTGCATAAGTAGCATTGTAGCATAGTTTTCCCTTTTTTCAACGGTTTGATGTGAGACATTTTATATCATTTTGTATCATGATATGGATGTGTGCCGGTGGGTGGGACACTTATTTTATTTTTGTTATTACGATTTGTATTTGATACATACATTGCTTCTAACGCCAAAGAGCTGTTTTTCTTGCACCGTATTTTTCTTTTGCCGATAAAGCCTGTCTTTCCAATGTTTGACAGTATGCCGGACTCTGTTCGCCTGAATACGGATACGATATATGCAGTCTGTTAGAGACGCTTAGAATTCCGGCAGCAACCGGCAACGCTGGCACAAGGATGTGCCAGCGAGGCACATCTTAAGCATGGATGCGAATGTGTGCCGGTTGCCGGAAGATACGGAAACTTTAACGGAATTCTTAGCGTCTCTTTCAGACGGAATGTGGTATCCGCAACAGACGGACAGAGCCGGCATCCGGTCAAAGCAACGGAAAGGACAGCCTGACAGCAAGAAAAATACAGTGCTAAGAAAAATAACGCTCTTTGGCGTAATGAACCAATGCACATATCAAATGCAAATCGTAAGAAACGAATATTATATTCTGTCCCACCCCACCGGCACCACATCCATAGCACATACGAACAGGAGCATTCAAATGAAAGAAACAGACAAACGATACGAAGCGAACCGCCAGGTAAAATTAAAGATTGCCCGTGCCCTGACCAAACTCATGGACACCAAAGCATTTTCCGATATATCCGTAACCGATATTATTACCACTGCCGGAGTAGCAAGAGCTTCCTATTACCGGAATTTTCATTCCAAGGAAGAAGTGTTGATTAAAATTACGGACGATATTATGGAAGAATACCGGAAGAGGGCAGAAAAGCTTGAAAATGACTTTTTCAGCTATGAGGCAATTTTACTGATTTTCCGGTATTTTAAGACTTACAAGAAATTTATTTTAAGTGTATATAAGGCAGGTCTTGCATACATTTACTTAGACCTTTTTGATCAGGAATTAGAAAATCATATGGGTGACATGCCTTATAATGATATCCACCGGTATAAAGTCTACTTCTATTCCGGTGCACTCTATAATGTTTTCTTAAAATGGCTGCAAAACGGAATGAAAGAACATCCTTCCGCTATGGCTTCCATGGTGACGGAAATGTTAGAACAGGGAGCCTATCCGCTAGCTTAACTGCCAGCGGACATGGCTTCCTTCTTCATCTTTTGTAATAAGAAGCTGGTCTTCCATTTCCTGCTTTAATTCTGTTACATGGGAAATGATTCCAATAAGCTTTGAGCCGCCTGCCATCTCTTTTAATACCCGGACTGCCTGCTCTCTTGCATGCTCATCCAGGGAACCAAATCCTTCATCAATAAACATCATATCAAGATGTATGGCAGCAGAATTTTCCTGAATCTCATCTGCCATGCCCAGTGCCATGGATAACGCCGCCATAAAGGATTCTCCTCCGGAAAGCGTACGGACTTCCCGCTCTTTTCCGGTTACATTGGAATATACCATAAGGTCAAGTCCCTTGTTCTTTCCGATTGCAGCCTTCTTCTCATCAAACATTCTGAGTTCAAACTGTCCTGCTGACATTTCTTCAAAACGGCGGTTTGCTGCATAAAGAATCCGCTCCAGATAATAACGTTGCACAAAGGTCTCCAAATCCATACGGCTGCCGGACACATTTCCGGAAATGACAGTATAAAGCCGTGTTATGCGGTTGTGCTGCTCTAATACCTGCTGCCGCCCGCTCCATATTTCTTCTACCGCTCCTAAGATTTCCGTATCCTTCTGATTAGAAATCTCCCACTCATTGACTGCCCTGCCTGCAAGCTTACTCTGCTCCTCTGCTGCCTTAAGTTCCTCTGAAAGCTTCTCTATATCCGGTTTTCCTTTCTCTCCTACAGTTTCTTTCGCTGTCTCATAGCGGCTCTGATACATCGTCTTCTGATTCTGATAATCTTCCCTTTTCTGCCGCATCTCCTCCATGGCATCCATCGAATACTGCTCCACCAGCGTCTGCCATTCCAGTTTGGAAATATCTTTTTCTTCTATATATAAATCATATTTTTGCTGCTTGGCTTCTGCTTCCTTTTTCTGTTCCGGAAGTTCTCTTTCACAACGGACAATGCTTGCCTGTGTACCGGTTTTCTCTTCCTCTAAACGGCTCTTTTCTTTATCAGCCTTTGCATATGCACTTTCTGCAGAAGCCTTCTTCTGCTGTGCTTCTGCCAAGACTTCATCCGCTTCTTTTTCAGATGTATAGTCAAGGGTGCGGTTCCGCTCTGTGTAAGCTGCCTGACAGCGGTCAAACTGCTCTTTTGCCAATAGCTTCTTTTCTGTTGCTTCTGTCTCTTCTTTTTGAAGTGCAATCTTTTTTGCTTCTGCCTCTTCTAATTTATGAGACAATTCCTTCTTCTTTTTTATCTCCTGAGAAAGTGTTTCTTCTTCTTTTGCAAGCTTTTTCTTTTGTGCGACAAGCCACGGTTCTATTTCATTATCGGCTGCCGGGTTTGCTTCCTTTCCAAAGTCTTCTATTTTATTCCGGCACTTTTCCTTTCTTTCTGCCAACTCTTTCTCCCGGTTCTCTCTTCTTACATGGCATGCACCGGCTTCTGTAGATGCCGCTTCCTGCTTCTGCTGTAACTTTGCAATCTTTTTTTCTAAAGCTTCTAACATTTCCCGGCTTAATTCTTCCTGCATTTCTACCGCAATGCATGGCTTTGGATGTTCCATGGAACCGCAGACCGGGCATGGCTCTCCCTCTTTTAATTCCCTTGCTAAAATACCTGCCTGCGCATCGAAAAACCGCTTACGATATACTTCATATTCCTGCTGCTTTGCCTGATACTGTCCGGATGCTTCCCGATAAATCTCTTTTGCATCTTCCTCCTGCTTCTTTTCTTTACCAAGAAGCTGCTTTGATTCTGTAATCTCTGCTACGGCATCTTCGATTTCTGCAAGAGTATTTTTCTTTCCGGTAAGCTGTAACTGCCTTACTTCCATTCCTTCGAAAGCTTCTGCTTCTTTCTTCCACTGCACGATATTCTGCTCTAAGACAGTGCTTTTTTCTTTTGTCTCTTTTTCCGTCTCCTCCGCCTGCTGCAAAGCATCTTTACTCTGCTCTACTTCCTGTGCGGCTTTTCTTATTTCTTTCAATGCCGCTTTCGTGCGATTTACTTTTTCTTCTATAATACTGTAATTCTTCTGCTGTGTTTCCTTTTCCGCCTCTGCTAAGTTTCTTTCCTTTTCTGCCTCTTTTAAAGCTTTCTTTATCTCCGGCAGCTTTTCTTCTAATTTCTGCTGTTCAGCCTTTAAATCCTCCAGCCTCTTTACCGCTTCTTCATACTGCTGATAGAGCTGCTTTGCATCATAGGCAAGCTTTATCATCTGCTCTAACCGGGCAGTCTCTTTTATCTCCTCTTCCGCTTCAAAAAGGCGTGCCAACTCCCGCTGTGCTTCTTCCATCTGGGTAAAGGATTTTTGCAGATTTTCCGCTTCCTGTAACGCACTCCTGCAATGCTCCCGCAGTTTTTCCGCTTCTTTTGCCTCCTTCTTTTTCTTCTTTCCCTCTTCCTTAAGATACTGGCACAATTGCTGCATCAATTCTAAAAAGCGTTCCATCTCCGGTACTTTTGCATCCGCCTGCTGCATCTTCTTTTTCAATGCCAACATGGCTTCGGCTTCTTCAAAGGCTTCTGGTATGTCCGCATTCTCAGCTTTGGCATGAAACTTCGTACGGATTGTGGCAATCTCTGCATCTAATTTCCTTTTCCGGTCTCCTAATTCATTGGCAATCTTTTCATATTTTTCTGTGTGGAATAATTTTCGGAAAATCACTTTTTTCTCATCGGATTTTGCCCGGAGCAGTTCCATAAATTCTCCCTGGGCAATCATTGCCACCTGCATAAACTGCCCCTTGTTCAGCCCGACAATATCAATGATTTTCTGATTCGTTTCCTTTTGCGAATAAACGATTTCATCCGGCATGATTAAGGTAACGGATTCGCTTTCTTCTTTTTCACCGTTTCCCCGTTTCAATGGGCGGACATGTCTTGGCACACGGCGCACTGTATAGACGCCGCTTTCTTCTGTTCCTTCACAGAATTTCAATTCCACATAAGGCTCTGCGCCCGCTGTGGCAAACTGGCTCTGCAGCTCTGTTCCACTTTTTTTATTAGCTGTGGAACTGGCTTCTCCATATAACGCAAAGGCTATGGCATCAAAAATAGTGGACTTGCCGGAACCGGTATCTCCGGTAATCAGAAATAAATTCTGGGATGGTTTTCGAAAATCAATTTTCGTCCGGTCTCCATAGGACCCAAATGCCTGCATTTCCAAGGTTAATGGTCTCATAACTCACTCTCCTCCTCTACTTTATTGATGACTTCCTTAAGAATTTCTCTCTCTTCCTTCTTCATCTCTCCGATAAACTCACAGCATAGCGAAAAGGCATCAAGCTCTGCCTCATGCCGGAATTTTTCCATTTCATAATTGGCTTTGTGCAGCGTTTCTCTTCGGATTTCCAGCAAATGGGGAAATGCATGACGCAGCCGGTCCTGCATATCAAAGACATTGACATCCACCTTATCGGTAAGAATCACAGTTACAAAATTATCGGATGGCTGCTTTAATACTTCTTCTAATTCTCCTTCCACAATACGCACCTGACGCAGTGGTTTTAACGGAATTACTCTGGTGGAAAGCCTGCCCTTTTCTTCCAGTTCCACCATGATAATGCCTTTTTTCTGTCCCGCTTCACTGACGGAGCAGGCAAGAGGTGTTCCACAGTAACGATAACACTCTTTTCCCACGGTCATAGGCTTATGAATGTGTCCCAATGCCGCATAGTCAAACCGCTCCAACACATCCGCAGACACTTCATCAATATTTCCCACGGTGCAGATTTCGGAATCCATACGCTCAACATCCTCCGCAGCTTTTCCTGCTGGCAGATAGAACTGGTGGCTCACCAGCACATTCCGCTCTGCTTCATTTACATTTTCTCTTTCCAGAAGCTTATGCAAAGTTGCATCATAGGAAAGGTTGTTATCATTTTCATCCGTTCCCACAATCTGCTTTACCATAGACGGCTTCACAAATGGCAGAAGATAAAAATTCACTTTTCCATACTTATCCGTCAGCGCCACTTTCTCAATGTATTCCTCTTTCGTCTCAGGCGGCTTTCCTATCATATATAGATGCTGTCTTGATAAAATGCTTCGGAAACAGTTCACTCTTGGTGCGCTGTCATGGTTTCCGCTAATCATCATAATGACAGCCTCCGGCACCATCTCCGTCAGTTCATTGATAAAATGATCGAATACCTCTACTGCTTCTGCCGCCGGCACTGCTTTATCATAAATATCTCCTGCAATCAAAATGGCATCCGGTTTTTCTTCTCCGGCCCGCTCTACAATCTGATGCAGGATATATTCCTGGTCTTCCCTTAAATCATGATTCATTAATTTCAATCCGATGTGAAGGTCGGATAAGTGAAATATCTTCATAGCCCATGTGCTCCTTTTCTATACAAGATTCTCCTACAAAGTAAGATTATATTTTTCTCTTACTTTGTATTATAGCTTGTCTGTGGTTCTGCCGCAACGGACTTCTGCCGAATTATATGGCAGCATTTTTAAGCAGGAGGCTAATTCTTTAGGGGGAAAATCTTTCAACTTTCTTCACTTTATAAAAATTTCGCAGTTTTTTTATTGATTTTATGACTTATTTATGTATAATAATTGTGATGACGTAACTAGGATTTATAGTTTCTCAGTCAAGATATCATAAAAACCTGCTTTTTGCGGGCGATTATCATATTACTATATTTAAAGGAAAGAGGTAAAAACAAAATGGCAGAAATCAATTTAAGCAAGTATGGCATTACTGGAACAACAGAAATTGTCTACAACCCATCCTACGAAACATTATTCGCAGAAGAGACCAAGCCAGAACTGGAAGGCTATGAAAAAGGTCAGGAAAGTGAACTTGGCGCAGTCAATGTTATGACTGGTATCTATACAGGTCGTTCCCCTAAAGACAAATTCATCGTTATGGACGAGAACTCCAAAGACACTGTATGGTGGACATCTGATGAATACAAGAACGACAACCATCCAGCATCTGAGGAAGCATGGAGTGCTGTAAAAGACATCGCTATCAAAGAACTTTCTAACAAAAAACTTTATGTAGTAGATGCTTTCTGTGGTGCTAACAAAGATACCCGTATGGCTATCCGTTTCATCGTAGAAGTAGCTTGGCAGGCACATTTCGTAACAAATATGTTCATCCAGCCTACTGAAGAAGAATTAAAGAACTTTGAGCCGGACTTCATCGTTTACAATGCTTCTAAAGCAAAAGTTGAAAACTACAAAGAATTAGGATTAAACTCTGAGACAGCAGTAATGTTCAACATTACAAGCCGTGAGCAGGTTATCGTTAATACATGGTACGGCGGAGAAATGAAAAAAGGTATGTTCTCTATGATGAACTACTATCTGCCATTAAAGGGCATCGCTTCCATGCACTGCTCTGCTAACACAGATATGAACGGTGAAAACACCGCTATCTTCTTCGGACTTTCCGGAACAGGTAAGACAACCCTTTCAACCGATCCTAAGCGTCTCTTAATCGGTGATGACGAGCATGGTTGGGATGACAACGGCGTATTCAACTTCGAGGGTGGATGCTACGCTAAGGTTATCGACCTTGACAAAGATTCCGAGCCGGATATCTACAATGCAATCAGACGTGACGCTCTTCTTGAGAACGTAACATTAGATGCTAACGGAAAAATCGATTTTGCTGATAAGAGCGTAACAGAAAACACCCGTGTATCTTACCCAATCAACCACATTAAGAACATTGTCCGCCCGATTTCTTCTGCTCCAGCAGCTAAGAATGTCATCTTCCTTTCCGCAGATGCATTCGGAGTACTGCCTCCAGTATCTATCTTAACTCCAGAGCAGACTCAGTACTACTTCCTGTCTGGATTTACAGCAAAACTTGCTGGTACAGAGCGTGGAATCACAGAGCCTACACCTACTTTCTCAGCATGTTTCGGACAGGCTTTCTTAGAGCTGCATCCTACAAAATACGCTGCAGAGCTTGTTAAGAAAATGGAAAAGAGCGGAGCTAAGGCTTTCCTCGTAAATACAGGATGGAACGGAACCGGAAAACGTATCTCCATCAAAGATACCCGTGGTATCATCGATGCTATCTTAAGCGGAGCTATCTTAACCGCTCCTACAAAACAGATTCCATTCTTCAACTTTGAAGTTCCTACAGAGCTTCCAGGTGTTGATTCAGGCATCTTAGATCCTCGTGATACTTATGCAGATGCTTCTGAATGGGAAACAAAAGCATTAGATCTTGCTGACAGATTCATCAAGAACTTTGCTAAATACGAAGGAAACGAAGCTGGTAAAGCTCTTGTTTCTGCAGGTCCTCAGAAATAATTTCCCTGATAAGGAAATCAATAGAAACGGAAAACCGGATGTGATTCCACATCCGGTTTTCTTTATCTGTTTCTTATTTTGCTGCCAGATCCTTTACTACTTCACCTGCGATAATCAGTCCAGCGACAGATGGCACAAATGCCACACTGCCCGGAATATCACGCCGCTCCGTACATTTATGGGCTGCTCCCGGCGGACAGATACAGTTGGTTCTACAGCTGATTGCCATATCTTCAACTGGTCTGGTTGGCTGCTCTTCGGAATAAACCACCTTAAGCTTCTTTACGCCACGTTTCTTTAACTCACGGCGCATTACTTTTGCCAGCGGGCATACCTTTGTCTTATAAATATCTGCCACACGGAACTGACTGGCATCTAACTTATTTCCGGCTCCCATACTGCTGATAATCGGCACATTCATCTCCTGTGCCTTCATAACCAGTGAAATCTTCGCTGTTACCGTATCTACTGCATCTACGATATAATCATACTCTTCAAAAGGAAATTCATCCGCATTTTCCGGCAGGAAAAAGCATTTATGCACTTCTACCCTGGCATCCGGATTAATCTCTAAAATACGGTCTTTCATGACGTCTGTTTTATATTTTCCAATGGTCTTTCTGGTTGCAATAATCTGACGGTTGAGATTCGTCAGACATACCTTGTCATCATCAATCAGATCAAAAGCTCCAACTCCGCTTCTTACCAGTGCTTCGCAGACATATCCACCTACTCCGCCGATTCCGAATACTGCAACCTTTGCATTCTTTAATTTTTCCATTGCTTCTTTTCCAAGCAATAGTTCGGTTCTTGAAAACTGTGTCAGCATCTTCTATCTCCTCTTCTTTGACTACGCTACATTTTACCGCGTCCTTATGTTCTTTGCAACAGAAAAATGCTGCACTCCCATTTCTGAAAGTACAGCATTTTTATTTTTCATTTCATGACTTTTCTATTTCCGATATATCCCTTTTCACTTATTTCATACGGCGTCCTGCATTTAATCTGCCATATGCTCCCGCAGCCACTCCTGCCGCAGCAATCAGTACAAGAAGATACAGGAATATCTGATTGTCGTCTCCGGTTTTAACCTGTGTACTGCTATCAGACGTTGTTGCTGCCGGTGTCTGTACCAAAGATGCGCCCGGCAATGTTGTAACAACATTACTTCCGGCGGTTAATGTAGTTCCATTATTATTTTCATTTGGCGTGCTTCCACCTGGTGTATTTTCCGGATTATTTCCGCCGCCCGGGTTTGACGGGTTTAAGCTGTCGGAAGAAGGAAGTCCTTTTTCTACTACAATCTGTGTTGCAGAAGATGCATAATAATTACGTGTTTCCCGATAACGTACCAGATAAGTTCCGTCGGCAAGTCCGGTCAATTCATTTTCTGTAATTGCAGTATAGGCAGTTCCATCAATACTGTATTCCATTTCCGCATTCACGCCACGAATCTTTCCATCATTTTTGCCATCAATGGTTTCTGCCACTGCGGTAAGTCCTGTCGGTGCTCCACGATGTGCTTTGGTAATGCTGAAATATTTTGTTACACTGTCTAAAAAGCGGGAACCTCTGATAATTGCTGCAGCTGTATCACCCACTTCAATATTGTCAACATAAGTAACCGTAAAATCCCTTCCTTCCGTTAACGTCATTCCATCATACGTTACGGTTACAGCCGGCTCTTTTCCTGTGCCATCATAGACGAAGGTAGCCGGGCTTAAAGTAATGTCCGCTTCTGCCAGCTTCTTATTACGAAGTACCAGATTTTTGGCACGACTTCCGGATTCATCCAGCACTGTAATATCAGAATCAACAAAAACTGAATATCCGAAAGGAATTAATTTGTCCAATGCCTGTTCCATCGCTGGTACATTTTTATAGTTTGCCAGGCCACTTATCATGTTTTCTACTGTAATTACAGAATCGTCATCCGGTGCTATTGTAATCATTTCTACAAAGAATGAGCAAGGAGATGCCTGTGAACCTACATGAAGTGTACTGTTCTTTAATTCCAGACCACCATTTGCAGTCCAGCTTATTTCATGGATATCCGCTTCCACATTTTCTAATGTACATTTATCAGAAAGACTAGTATTTGCATCATTGAGCGTACTCAGGTTAAGCTTTCCATTGGAAACGCTTAAGTGATTCATAATATTGAAAGCATCTAATGTTAAACTCTTTCCATTTAAATCAAGATTTACAGCCTTATATACAGAGGACAAATCAATTGCTTCACTGTTGTTCTTATAATCCATCAATAATTTTACCGTATTGTCTGCATTGGCACTGCGGAATGCATTGGACAAACTGTTATAATTTGTTACATTTCCGTTGGCATCTACAATAGCTGCCACCGGCTCCTGGTCATCACATACAACACATTTTCCATTGATACGCTTTGGATGCGTACATCCGCTGGCAGCATATACGGTTCCATCTACGATGGCTCCTTTCTTTGTGCCGTCTACAAGCTGGATTACACCTGTTTCAAAAATCCCATTCACCATGGAAGCTAATGCTGTTCCTTCCGTATTTCTCTTTACCGTAACCGTTCCACCTGCATTCAGGCTGACTGCATTCTGAGTGTCAATCACATATGTGCTGCTTTCCTGTTCTATTGTAACATCCCCATCAGTACTCTCAATACTTCCACTGCCTCCAACCCAGGTAAGTGATGAATCTGTTGTTCCATTCTGTTTCAGTGTTACATCATTCTTTGCCTTTATATCAAGTTCTTCCCAAAACATCGGTCGCGTTGCATTAGTTGAAATGCTTACTGCTCCTGCCAATGCCCGAATCGTCAGCTTACCATCTTCCATGACAGGGTTTGCGGTCTGTTCAATTGTAACATCCCCATTGGTTGAAGTTAAGCTCACCTGTGGATTACTCTTGCTTGTTATTCCCTTCGCTGATTTTAAAGAAATATCTCCTGCAGCTTCAATCGTAAGACTACTGTTGGTCAGCACCGCTGTGCTGGTATTTTCCAGTTTTACCTTTCCACCGGTATTTTTCAGGGTAACATTTTCTGCATTGAAAATTGGATAATAATCAGATGCAGAACTTAATGCAAGGTCTCCTTCTGTCTGTGTCAGGTTCAGTGTGGATACTCCATTGTCAATCATACCACATGGTGCGGTTATCGTAACTTTCTTTCCACTTAAGTCAACCACTCCACTGCTCAAAACAATTGGCTCTGAAGACATTGATGTAGTTTCCAGTGTAATATCACCGGTTGTATCTATCTCAAATCTGCTGCCACCTTGTATTACATTGCTGTTACTTGTTACCTTAAAATTTCCGGTAAAATTCCTTGTGAGAACGGCTGCACTGGTTCCAGATAAGTTAAATGCCGGACTATAGGTTCCTGTAACAGTAAGATTTCCCGCCCCGGAAATTGTTAGATTTCCATCCGTTACTGTCACCGGTTGCGGTCCGGAAGTAGCAATCTCCATATCATTGTATACAGTTATGGTTGCCGTATCCTTATCAAAATAAATATAGCCACCACTTTCCGGTTCTTCCTCTACTTTATCGACACCACGATACCTTGCAGCTGGTCCCGGTATAGAAGGAGAATCCACCGCCTTCACATACCAGCCCGTCTCTAATGTTGTACTTCCTATTTGAACGGATGCCGGCGTATCCTCTGCCTTTACCAGTAGTCCGGCAGCATCTCCCATAAATAAGCCTGTCATCATAGTCAATGCCATCAAAAATGCCAGACATCGTTTTTTTCGGTTTCTTCCCATATTTCCTCTCCTTTTTTTATTTCTATTTCTTTTGTTCACACAGTTTCTATCTTAAGAAAACGCTTAAAATTTTGCAACCAATTCTTCCAAATTGTGATTTTATCTTCCTGATTGTCGATAAAAAATGATTCTTATTTTCTTTCAATATGTTATACTTGTCTCGTATCCGGTGTTTTTTACTTTTTATATACAGGAGAATAATTATGCTGATTTACTTATGCGAAGATTCTGAAAGCGATGCCTTACGGTTAAAACATCATCTGAATACATATGCCACGAAACATCATTGTAATATGGAGATTCTACTTTTTTCTTCGGGCGAAGAGATGATTCAGTATTATAAGGAAGAAAAGCGTTATCCGGCTCTGCTGTTTTTAGATATCTATATGAATAACAAGGACGGTGTGGAAACAGCACGTATCCTTCGTTCACTGGGCTATGCGGGTGGCATTATTTTCACCACTTCTTCTACGGAACATGCCATGGCAAGCTATGAGGTAAATGCTCTTTACTATCTGCAAAAGCCTTACTCACACACAGATTTTCTCAATGCCATGAGCCGCTGCGATACGCTTTTAGAGGAATCCAATGAAGTATTTACCTTTTCTGTCCGTAGGAAGGAATATTCTCTTCCTTACTCAGATATTCTCTTTTTTGAAACCGGGCAGCACAATGTCCTGCTACACGCTATATCAGAAACTTTTACGATTCCCGGAAACCTGACACAGCTTACCGAGGACTTTGCCTCTGTTGCCTGTTTTCTTCCGGTTGGCCGCAGCTATCTGGTAAACCTAAACCATGTCACTGGAATTCTGCAGCACGACCTTATTATGGAAGACCACTCCATTGTGCAGATTCCTTTCCGTAAACGTGACGAGGTAAGCAAGGCCGTTAATAGCTGGTTTGCAAAGCTCGAGAAAGAGCCAACTCATCCCGGCTTATCCTAGGACCAGATATTTCCCATATTTCCAATGTACTCCTATTGTGAAAATGTTACAGACTTGTTACAATTCATTTGTACTTAGCTAAGACATGATTTCAAAGAAAATAAGGAGGACGAAACTATGTGTTTTAATTTCAATAGCTGTTCCGAGTTATTTAACACAATCTGCAAATTATTCAGACTCGGATGTTAATATGTTTTATGCGATTTGCATAACCTGAAAAAAGCTGCCGGTGGGCAGCTTTTTCTTGTTGTCTGGCATCCGTAAGTATCTGCCGGAGGCAGGTTCTGTAGTTGAATATCTTATCTTTCTTTTGGGATTGACAGTTTCTTTCTTATATGTTAGTTTTCTACTAGAACCATTATTGGTTCTTTTTCTTTACATATTTTATGCATATCATTTTGAATGGTTCTTTTAATCTTTTTTTATCATCTTTTTGTTTTCCTTTATTCTGTTCTTGACACACGTATTAACACGTACTATCATAATATTAATTAAAGGAGAATTGCGTATATGCCAATGACTTCCAGAGAAATGATAAACTATCTTAAGAAACATGGTTTTATCATAACCAACCAGAGCGGTTCTCATATAAAATTATTTCATCCCGTTACGAATAGAACCGTTATTGTTCCTTATCATAACAAAGACTTGAAGAAAGGATTAGAACAGGCAATTTTAAAAGAAGCCGGTCTACGATAATCCAATTTCTATCGAAAGGAGGTTCTTATGAACAAATTATTTTATCCTGCCATTTTTCATATTGCAGAAGAAGGTGGATTTTGGGTCACTTTTCCAGATTTGCCTGAATGTATGACTCAGGGAGATGATATGCAAAATGCTTATGAAATGGCTGTTGATGCCTTAGGTCTTGCCCTGACAAGCCGTAAGCAGGAACATCAGGAGATTCCGGTTCCTTCCCAGCCAAAAGATATTACAGTTTCCGAAAATGAATACTGCATTATCATCGAATTCGATATGCTTGCTTATCAAAAACGCAATAACTCGAAAGCAGTTAAAAAGACCCTTACCATTCCGGAATGGTTAAATGAAGAGGCTATCTCGCTCAATATTAATTTTTCGCAGGTACTGCAGGATGCTCTTATTCAAAAAATTGGAGCAAAACTGTAACCCTTAAGCAGTTTTATCTGCTAGGTCACTTTTTGAAGTGAAAGATTTAATCTACATCAAGAGAAAAGTGCGTTGTATTTTTCTGATTCTGTGCTATACTATCAATATAACCGGTAGTTGTTAAACCGAACGGCAATTGGAGCCTAGTACGTTTTATCCATCTACTGGTTTTTTCTTTGTCTTTAGAGATATATTGAGTTATAGGACAAAATGTGTTGATGAAAACCGCTTTCAAGCCTTGAAAATAAAG
>OHQG01000110.1_pt1 | contig 50290 bp, 48 predicted proteins | sample 1577871 | NCBI WGS metagenome assembly OHQG01 (sample SAMEA3879604, study PRJEB24766) | human gut metagenome | biome: human-associated habitat; feature: feces | place: USA | collected 1985/1987
ACCGCAAGATCATCCCACGCCCGGGCGGGGGCCGGTGGAACGCGGTGGGGTCGGAGGAGACCGCAGCGGCGGGACGTCGGGGACGCCGTCCCCTACAGGGCGGCTGCTTGTCGTACACATAAGCGGAATCGTAAATAAACGCCGTGCAAGACAAACCATATGTCCCGCCAGCAAGGCACAGAGCGCTCAAATTGCGATCCGTCCTCCCCGCACTGCCCACCGGTGGAAAAACTCAGCAGACAGCCCGCCCGCCCTGTGGTATAATACGACAAAACCGAAAGGAGGCCTCAGGGATGTCATCCAGCGCTGATTATGTAAACTACATTCTCGAACAGCTCTCCTGCGCCGGGCTGGCTCGGGCGCGGCGGATGTTCGGGGAGTACGGCCTGTACCTGGACGGGATGTTTTTCGCAGTCATCTGTGACGACGAGCTTTTCATAAAGCCCACCCAGGCGGCGCTCGCGGCCTTCCCGGAGCTGCCCCTGGCCCCGCCCTATGCGGGCGCGAAGGACTACATACGCGTGGAGGACACGGACGATGCCGCGGCGCTCTGCGCCCTGGCGCGCCTGACCTGCGAGGCGCTTGCGGAGCTGCCGCAGCCCAAAAGGAGGAAGCGAAATGCTCCTTGAATATAAAAAAGGACTCCCCGTGTTTTGCTTTCAGCCCCGAAAGCCCGGGCTGGTAGAGCCGCCAGGACCGGTGTTCCGCGGGGAAGGACCCTGTGGTTTTAGGGAGGTGTAGGCATGAAGGGCTTTACGCGGCGTGAGCCGCTGTTTTCACTCTGCGGGCTGAAATGCGGCCTTTGCCGGATGCACCTGGGCGGCTACTGCCCCGGCTGCGGCGGCGGGGAGGGCAACCAGAGCTGCACCATCGCGCGCTGCTCCCTGGAACATGGCGGCCCGGAATTCTGCTGGGACTGCCCCGAGTACCCCTGCGCCCGCTACGAGGGCTTTGACGAGTGCGATTCCTTCGTCCCGCACAGCGCCCGCGCGCGGGACGCGGCTGAGGCGCGGAGCCTCGGGATTGAGGCGTATATGGCCCGGATGCGGGAGAGCGCGGCGCTGCTGGAGAAGCTGCTCGGCGGTTATAACGACGGGCGGCGCAAGACCCTCTTCAGCACCGCGGCCTACCTCCTGCCTCCCGAGGACCTGCGCGCCGTCCTGGAGCGGCTGCGTGCTCAGGCGGAGGGCCTGGAATTGAAGGAGCGCGCCGCGCTGGCCGCCCGGTTGCTCACGGAGGCGGCGCAGGCGCGGGGACTCAGCCTGAAGCTGGTAAAAAAACCATAGAGAACGAAAGGAGGAATGGCCATGTTCCGCCCGAGATTCAAAAAGCCTCCAGCGGCGGAGGGCAAATTGGAGCTCCGCTCGCCGGGCGGGGGCAAGAAGGTGAGGTTCGGCGGCAGCATGCGCGGGGCCGAGCGTCTGCTGTGGGTAAGTCCGGAGCAGGACGCAGGGGGACGCCCGATTGAAACGCGCGAGCCGCACGAGCGCGCCAGGACCTACGCATACCCCGGCGGCTTTGAGGCCGCGGGCCGCCGCTACAAGAGCCTGACGGAGCTCACAGCGACGAAGCTGGACGGTGACTATTTTCTCGACAGCTACGGCCGCCGGGTGCTCTGCATCATCGAGCGCTTCCCCTGCTTCGACAGCTTTGACGCCATGTACGAGCACCGCTTCTACCGCTGGTACTTCCTGCGCGAGGGCGACAGCCTCACCCGCGTCTACTACGAGGACGAGGACGACGAGGTCTGCGTCACCGAGGACGTGGAAAACCTCGAATACAACTGTTGGAGGGACTTTTGCAGGCTGGGCTACGCCGGCGCGAAATAAAAAGGGACCGCCGCCCCCTGTGGGGCGGCGGTTTGCTTTTGTGCTCAGAGTTCGGCGTCGGTGTCCATATAATTTGCTATGGCGCGGGCGGTGAAGTCCCGGGACAGGCAGTGGCAGCGCGTGTCGGGGACAACGAAGCGTATGCCCTCCACGCGGATGTCGCGGCACTTCTTCCCGCACTGAGCCGGGATGACGAAGGCCTTGAAAGAGCGGAAGCCGCCCTCCTCGCCGTCTTCGAGCAGGACGCCCAGCGCCACGCGCCTGCTCGGGCAGACAGAGCGGAGCGTCAGGCCCAGCTCCACGAGCCTGCCCTGCGCGTTGAGCGAGAGCTCACCCATATCGTAGCAGACCTGCTCCTCGCAGGGAGCGGAGCTGAATTCCACGGGCTCAGGCTCCGGCTCGGGGTGCACGACCTCGCCGCAGTCCACATAGACCTTCGGGTCTGGGAACTTGACCTCGTTCTGCTCGTCGTCGGAATACTCTATCTCCTCGTTCACACTCACTTCGCCCGTCTGCGAGCCCACGTGCCGCACGGTAAAATGGAGCGCGGCGCTCTCGCTTTTCGTGACGCCCAGGGAGTCGATGCTCCAGCGCAGGCTGCGCAGACCGGTTATGATGGCCATGCCGATCTCGGGCGGGTCGATGTCCACAAGTTCAAAATCCGAAGTGAGTTTTTCCTTTATGAGCACATTGGTCGCGCCGGGCTTTGAAATATTGGCGGCCAGCTCGGCGAAGAGTTCCTCGAGGTCCGCGGCGTCGGGCGTCACGGCAACGTGCGAGGCGTCCGGGTCCGTGGCCCAGTTATTGAGCGCCGCGACGTCCAGGCCGTCGGAGCCTATGAGGCCTATGCAGTAGATGACCGTACCCTGGGCGCGTGCGGCGGCGGCGATCGGCCCCGGCGCGGGGCCGGAGGTGGTCACGCCGTCCGTGAACATTACGATGACCCGGGCGTTTGAGGACGAGGGCTCGAAGAGCCCCTGCGCCTTGAGAAAGGCGTCCCCGTGATTGGTGCCGCCGCCGGCGGAGATGCCGTCCACAGCGGCCTTGAGGTCGGCCACCGAGGTGACGAGCTGGGCGTCCACCGAGGCGTTGGCGGCAAAGCTCACGACGCCCATGCGGCTGCCGGAGCCTATCTCGCCCGAGCCCGCGCCGCCCGTGGACTCGGAGATGATATCTATAAAGGTCTTGGCCCCTACCTTCATATCCGCCAAGGGCGCGCCGCTCATGCTGCCGGAGCGGTCGAGCACGAGGACGATATCCGTGGGGTTCTCCACGATATCGGGCGCGGCGGTGAGGGCGAGGGTCATTTTAAAAGTATCGCCGCAGCATATCGCCGAGGCGTCAGCGACCTTGTTGGAATTGGTCACACCCATCTGGTGCTGCCTCCTTCCGGGGGATATCCCCCGGTCATATATTATGGGGCAGGCCCGGGGCTTGACACAGGGCGCAGAAAACCGGGGCGCCAATGGGCGCCCCGGTGCTGGGTTTTCTTCACTTGAGCTTTGCCAGGCTCTCTTCGAGGTTGGCTATGAGCGCCTTGGCCTTCTCGGCCCGCTCGCGCTCGGCGTTCACAACGGCCTCGGGAGCGCGGGAGACGAAGGATTCGTTCGCGAGCTTCTTGTTCTGGGCCTCGAGCTGGGCCCTGGCCTTCTCGAGCTCCTTTTCGAGCCTCGCGCGCTCGGCCTCGAGGTCCACGAGCTCCGCCATTGGCATGAGCACGCGGGCGGAGGACGTCGTCACGGTGACCATGCCCTTGGCGTTCTCCTCGGCGTCGCTGCCGGCGCCGGAGATGCCGCGCACCTCGACCTCGCTCGCGGAGGCGAGGCGGCTGAGGTACTTCGCGCCGGAGCGGTAGGTCTCCTGGTCCTGGGCGCAGATGATGACCTTGGCCTTGCGGGAGGGCGGCACGTTCATCTCGGCCCTGCGGCTGCGCACGGCGCGGATGACCTCCATGACGCGCTCAAAGCCCTCTTCGTCCTTGGGGAAGCTGAGCGCCTCGTCGTACTTAGGGAAGGGCGCGATGATGAGCGCCTCGCCCTCGTGGGGTATGGCCTGGAAGATCTCTTCGGTGATGAAGGGCATGAAGGGGTGCAGCAGCTTCAGTATGCCGGTGAGGACATGGAGCAGCACGCGCTCCGCGCCCTCCTTCGCCTCCGCGTCGCCGGAGTTCAGGCGCTCTTTCGTCAGCTCGATATACCAGTCGCAGTAGCTGTCCCAGATGAAGTCGTATATCTTCTGCGCCGCGATGCCGAGCTCGTAGCGCTCCATGTTCTCGCGCACCTCGCCGACGAGGCTGTTGAGCTTCGAGAGTATCCACCTGTCGGGCAGCTCCAGCTTCTCCGGCAGGGCGCAGTCTCCTATCGTGAGGTTCATCATGACGAAGCGGGAGGCGTTCCAGAGCTTGTTGGCGAAGTTGCGCATGGCCTCGCAGCGCTCGACATAGAAGCGCATGTCGTTGCCGGGGCTGTTGCCGGTGATGATGTTGAAGCGCAGCGCATCCGCGCCGAAGCGCTCTATCATCTCGATGGGGTCCACGCCGTTGCCCGCGGATTTCGACATCTTCTTGCCCTGCGGGTCGCGGATCAGGCCGTGGATGAGCACGGTGTGGAAGGGTATCTTGTGCATCTGCTCGCAGGCGGAGAAGATCATGCGGGCGACCCAGAAGAAGATGATGTCGTAGCCCGTGACAAGCACGTCCGTGGGATAGAAGTACTTGAGGTCCTCGGTCTCCTCAGGCCAGCCGAGCGTGGAGAAGGGCCAGAGCGCCGAAGAGAACCAGGTGTCCAGCACGTCGGGGTCCTGCTCGATATTTTTCGAGTGGCAGGCCTCGCACTCCGTGGCGTCTTCCTTGGAGACGGTGACGTGGCCGCAGTCGGCGCAGTACCAGGCGGGGATGCGGTGGCCCCACCAGAGCTGACGGGAGATGCACCAGTCGCGGACGTTGTACATCCAGTTGAGGTAGGTCTTGGAGAAGCGCTCAGGCACGAATTTGACCTCGCCGTCCTCGACGACGCGGATGGCCTCCTTCGCGAGCGGGGCCATCTTCACGAACCACTGTTCGGAGGAGATGGGCTCCACGTCGCTGTGGCATCGGTAGCAGGTGCCGACGCTGTGGGAGTAGTCCTCGACCTTGACGAGGTAGCCCTCGGCCTCAAGGTCCGCGACTATGGCCTTGCGGGCCTCGTAGCGGTCCATGCCGTTATACTTGCCGCCGTTTATTATCTTCGCGTCGTCGTCGAGGATGAGGATGTAGTCGAGGTCGTGCCTCTGGGCGACCTCGAAGTCGTTCGGGTCGTGGCAGGGCGTCATCTTGACGCAGCCGGTGCCGAAGTCCATCTCGACGTAGTCGTCAGCGACGATGGGTATCTCGCGGCCCACGAGGGGCAGGATGCAGGTCTTGCCGACGATGTCGGTGTAGCGCTCGTCGTTGGGGTTCACGGCGACGCCGGTGTCGCCCAGCATGGTCTCGGGACGCGTCGTGGCGATGATGAGGTCGCCGGAGCCGTCGGAGAGCGGGTAGCGCACGTGCCAGAGGTGGCCCGGCTTGTCAACATACTCGACCTCGGCGTCGGAGAGCGCGGTGGTGCACTTGGGGCACCAGTTTATGATGCGTTTGCCCTTGTAGATGAGCTTTTTCCGGTAGAGGTCCACGAAGGTCTCGCGCACGGCGCGGGCGCAGGTGTCGTCCATCGTGAAGCGCTGGCGCTCCCAGTCGCAGGAGGAGCCGAGGGTCTTGAGCTGCTCGACTATCCTGTCGCCGTACTTGTTCTTCCAGGCCCAGACCTCGTCGAGGAACTTATCGCGCCCGAGGTCGAAGCGGGTCTTGCCCTCGCCCCGGAGCTTTTCCTCGACCTTTATCTGCGTGGCGATGCCTGCGTGGTCGTAGCCCGGCAGCCAGAGGGTGGAGTAGCCGTCCATGCGCTTGTACCTTATGAGCACGTCCTGGATGGTCTCGTCGAAGGCATGGCCGAGGTGGAGCTGGCCCGTGACGTTCGGGGGCGGGATAACGATGGTGAAGGGCTTCTTTTCCGGGTCGCGCTCGGCGTGGAAGTAGTTGCCCCCCAGCCACATGTCGTAGATCTTCTTTTCGACCTGTTTGGGGTCGTACACCTTGGGAAGTTCTCTCATTAGCCTTTCCTCCTTTTCGGGGCATGAAAAAGCGCCCCGAAGCAAATTTGCCTCAGGGCGCGGAAATATACCGCGTGGTACCACCTGAGTTCCACGCCGAAGCGTGACACTCTCGGCTCTGTAACGGGAGCGCCCGTCCGGCCTACTCGAAAAGCTTTCAGCCCGGCGGCTCGGGGCCGACCTTCGGCGCCGCGTCACGGGGAACTTGCACCTTCCGTCCCCTCTCTACGCATCGGCAAACGCCTACTCCTGCCCGTCTCAGCCTGTTTAAACGCGATTATAGCCCAACTTCAGCGCAAAGTCAACAGCTTTTGCGGCTTTCAAACGCCCAGCGCGGCGGCTATCTGCTCCTTCATCTGGACGCCGACGGCCTTGCCGGTCATGTTCCCGTCCTCGAAGTAGATGAGGGTGGGGATGCTCATGACGCCGAAGCGCGCGGCCAGGGCCGGCTCCGCGTCCACGTCTACCTTGCAGGTCTTGACCTCGGGATGTTCCGCGGCAAATTCGTCCAGGATGGGGCCCTGCATGCGGCAGGGGCCGCACCAGCTGGCCCAGAAGTCCACGACACAGCGGCCGGAAGCGGTCACGCTGTCGAAATCCGCGCTCGTAAGATGCTGTACCATATTATTATTCCTCCTCGTGTGTATTTTCCACATATTTGGCCGCGGATATACCCGCAATGTTGCCCTCGCCCACGGCCTTGCCTACCTGATAGGGCGCGCCGACGCAGTCTCCCGCGGCGAAGACGCCGGGGACGCTCGTGGCCATGTCCGCATTTACCTTTATATGCGGCCCTTCCAGCTCAAGCCCCGGCACCAGCGAGCCGGGCGCAACGCCCGCGCGCAGGATGAAGACGCACTCGACGGCGTATTCCGTGCCGTCGGCTATGAGCGCTTCCACCCGCTGCGAGCCGCGTATCTCGTATTTCTTCGCCCGGGCGGCGTCAAAATACTCCACCTCGCAGCCTATGGAGCGCAGGAACTCGGCCTCCTCCGGCGCGTCGGCCGAAAGGCCGATGACGGCGACTTTTTTGCCGCGGTAGAGCATGCCGTCGCAGGTGGCGCAGTAGCTCACGCCCGCGCCGAGAAATTCCGCCTCGCCGGGATAGGGTTTCGCCCGCGAGAGGCCCGAGGCGATGACCACCGCCCTGCCCTGCACGAAATCCGAACCCACCGAGACGCCGAAAGCTCCGCCCATGGGCAGCACGCTGAGCACCCGCCCGCGCATTATTTTCGCGCCGGAGCCTTCCGCGTGCAGCAGCAGCTTCTGCAGCAGCTCGCGCCCCGTCACGCCCGGGAGCCCGGGGTAGTTGTCTATGTGCTCCGCCTTCCAGAGCGGGGAATCCTCCGGCGGCGAGGAGACGATGAGCGCCGTCTTGCCCCGGTGCATCGCCGTGAGCGCCGCGGAGACCCCTGCGGGGCCGCCGCCTATTATGATAACGTCTGTCATGTACGCCTCCGTTTGCTTATTATAGCAAGATTATAGCGCCCAAAAACACCGTTGTAAACAGGAATCATTCCGTGTATAATGGGAGAACATCAAGTCAGGATGAGCTGTGAGGGGATAACATGGAAGAAGTATCCAAAAACTTTATAGAGACATTCATAGATGAGGATCTGGCTCCCGGCGGGCGCTGCGAGGGCATGAAGGTGCACACCCGTTTCCCGCCCGAGCCGAACGGCTATCTGCACATCGGCCACTGCAAGGCGCTGGTCATCGACTTCGGCACTGCGGAGAAATACGGCGGCCTGTGCAACCTGCGCATGGACGACACGAATCCGACGAAGGAGGACGTGGAGTACGTCGAGGCCATACAGGAGGATATACACTGGCTGGGCTTCGACTGGGGCGACAGGTTTTATTACGCCTCGGATTACTTTGAGAAGATGTACGAGTGCGCGGAGGACCTCATTAAGCGCGGTCTTGCCTACGTCTGCGAGCTGAGCCCCGCCGAGTTCCGGGACTACCGCGGCGACACGAACACGCCTGCGCGCTCCCCCTGGCGGGACAGGCCCGCGGAGGAGAGCCTCGACCTTTTCCGCCGCATGAGGGCGGGCGAGTTCCCCGAGGGCAAGTACACCCTGCGCGCGAAGATAGACCTCGCCAGCGGCAACTTCAACATGCGCGACCCGGTCATATACCGCATAAACCACGCGCATCACCACCGCCAGGGCGACAAGTGGTGCATCTACCCGATGTACGACTTCGCGCACCCCATTGAGGACGCGATGGAGCACATCACGCACTCGCTCTGCTCGCTCGAATTTGAGGACCACCGCCCGCTCTACGACTGGGTGATAAACAACTGCGACCTGCCGTCGAAGCCGCGCCAGATAGAGTTTGCGCGCCTCGGCATCAACTACACCGTTATGAGCAAGCGGAAGCTGCGCCGTCTGGTGGAGGATGGCCGCGTGTCTGGCTGGGACGACCCGAGGATGCCGACGCTCTGCGGCCTGCGCCGCCGCGGCTACACGGCGGCCTCCATACGCAATTTCTGCGAGCGCATAGGCGTCGCCAAGGTCCCGAACACGGTGGACTACGCGCTGCTGGAGCACTGCCTGCGCGAGGACCTCAACGAGCACGCGCAGAGGGCCATGGCCGTGCTGCGCCCGCTGAAGCTCACCATCGTGAACTACCCCGAGGGCCAGAGCGAGGAGCTTGAGATAGAGAATAACCCCAATGACCCCGAGGCCGGCACGAGGAAGGTCACGTTCTCGCGCGACCTCTATATAGAGCGCGAGGATTTCATGGAGCACCGCGCGCCGAAGTACAAGCGCCTGTGCCCGGATGAGGGCGAAAGCTGCGGCCTGGAGTGCCGCCTTAAGGGCGCGTATCTCATCAAGTGCGCCGGTTTTGTGAAGGATGATAACGGCGAAGTGGTCGAGGTCCTGGCGACCTACGACCCCGAGAGCCGCGGCGGCGACCCGGCGGACGGCCGCAAGGTCAAGGGCGCCACGATGCACTGGGTGGACGCTTCGAACTGCGCGGACGCGGAGGTCCGCCTCTACGGCAGCCTGTTCTCCGACCCTGAGCCGGATGCGGCGGACAAGAACTTCATCGACTGCCTGAACCCGGACAGTCTGGAGGTCCTGACCGGCTGCAAAGTCGAGCGCATGCTTGAGAGCGCCAAGCCGAGCGATCACTTCCAGTTCCTGCGCATGGGCTATTTCTGCGCCGACAGCCGCGATTCGAAGCCCGGTCACCTGGTCTTCAACCGCTCCGTCATGCTCAAGGGCAGCTACAAGCCCGAATAAGCGAAAATGGAGCTGAGGCAATACGTTATAGACGCATTCACCGACCGGGTGTTCTCCGGAAACCCAGCGGCGGTCTGCGTTATGCCCTCCTGGCCGGGCGACGCGTTGATGCAGGCCCTGGCGGTGGAGAATAACCTCTCCGAGACCGCCTTCGCAGTCCGCGAGGGCGGGGCCTACCGCCTGCGCTGGTTCACACCGGGCGGGGAGATAGACCTCTGCGGCCACGCCACGCTGGCGACGGCCTTCGTCATCACGCATTTTTACGATGAACAGGCCGGGAGGGTGGATTTCGACACGCTGAGCGGCAGGCTCAGCGTCCGCAGGCAGGGGGAACTCTACGAGCTGGACTTCCCTGCCTATGAGCTCCGGCCCGTCGAGGTTACGGACGCGATGGAGCGAGCGCTTGGCCTGAGGCCGGCGGAGGCCTATATGGGCCGGGACCTGCTCTGCGTGCTGGAGGACGAGGCCGCGCTGCGCGCCCTGGAGCCTGATATGGAGCTTCTCTCCGGATTGGACGGGCTGCTCACGCACGTGACCGCCGCGGGTTCGGACTATGACTGCGTCTCCCGTTCCTTTGCTCCAAAGCTGCGCGTGAACGAGGACCCTGTCTGCGGCTCGGGCCACTGTCATATCGCTCCGTACTGGGCTGTGCGTCTGAAAAAAGACAGCCTGCGGGCCTGGCAGGCCTCGCGCCGGGGCGGCGAGCTTCTCTGCCGCGTGGAAGGCGGGCGGGTCGCTCTGGCGGGAAAGGCCGCCATATTCTCGGAGGCGCTGCTGCACCTCCCGGACGAAGCTGAATAGGAAAAGCGGGACCCCGGCCTGACGGCCGGGGTCCTGTGCATGCAGCGCCTGATTATTCGCGCCGCTGCGTGGGATTTCGCGGGCTGCGGCGTATATTAGGATAGAAAGGGGGCGAGGGCCTCGCAGCTGGATATGGAAGAAGCGGTGGAGCGCTGCTCCGCCATGCTGGAATATATGGCCCGCGGCATATTGCGGGACGAAGAGGCCGTGGAGGACTGCCTCGCCCGGGTCTGGCTTCGCGCCGTGGAGCGGCAGGAGGACTACGACCCCGGGCGCGGGGCCGTCTCGACCTGGCTGGCCCAGCTGTGCCGGAGCACGGCGCTCGACCTGCTGCGGGAGCGCCGCAGGAACGGCGCTCTCGCCGCGGAGACCCTGGGCGAAGAGCTGGCCGACAGCGCCCCCGGCCCCGAGGAGGAGCTCCTGCGCGCCGAGCGCGCCCGGCGGCTGCGCGCCGCCCTCGACAGGCTGGGCGAGGCCGACCGTCGGCTGTTCTACAGGAAATATTACTATCTCCAGTCCACCGCCCAGCTCGCGGCGGAGCTGGGGACGACGGAGCGCGCCGTGGAGGGCCGCCTCTACCGCATCAAGAAGAAGCTGCGCGCCCAGTTGGGAGGTGACGAGCTGTGAGCGAGCGTGAATACGATATCCTCCTCGCCGAGACGGCGGGCAGCCTGCCGCCCGGCCCCTCGGAGCAGTCGGAGCCCTGGCGCGTTGCCATGCGCCGCATCCTCTGGGGTCTCGCCCTTGTGACGATCAAGCTGGAGCTCCTGGGCCTCAACTACCTCCTGCCCTGCCTGGGCGCGGCGCTCGTCTACCTGGGCTTCCGCAGCCTGCGGCGGAGCGCGCCGGGCTTCCGCCTCGGCTGGCTCGTCTCCATCGTGCTGCTGGTCTCCGCCGCGGCCTCCGCGGTGCTGGCCGCGGCCAGGCCGGTCCAGTCCCCGGATTGGCTGCACTGGCCCCTCGTCGCACTGAACTTCGCGCGCGACATGTGCCTGCTGCTGGGCCTGCGCGCCGGCATCCGCGCGGCCTTTGAGCGCACCGAGGGCGCAAAGCCCCGCGACCTCGCCCTATGTGCCGCCGCGGCCTATGCCGTGCTCTTCATCTTCGCCATTATCTGGACCTGCGTCCCCGCGCGCTCGGCGGTGTACAGCAATATCCGGGGCCTCGCGGGGCTGGCGCTCTACATCCTGCTCCTGCTGCTCCTGCGGCGGCAGGGCCGAGAGCTGGCGGGCCGGGGCTACCGCATAGAGCCCGCGCCCGTGCGCCTGAGCGTCGGGGCCTTCCTCGCCCTCTACGCCGTGGCCATCGTCCTGCTGCTCGTCCCCGCGCTGCTTTTGGGCCCGAGGCCCGCCATGCCCGAGGCGGAGCCCTTTTCCGCCGCGGACACCGAGGCCCGCGAGTCCCTGGAGGAGCTGGGCCTGCCCGAGTGGCTCACCGGATCGCTGACGCAGGAGGAGCTGAGCCTCTGCGAGGGCGCCCTTTGGGCAAAGGACTGCGGCATTGAGACGCGCGGCGACACCGCGCTCGACGGCGGGCAGCTGGAGATGGAGGTCTGGGCTGTCGGCCTCGCGGACGGCAGGTCGCGCTTCTACGCCGCCTTCCGCTGGCTGGAGCCCCCGCGCTTCCGCCTGCAGGAGGCCCTGGGCCTTGAGCCGGACGGCAACGAGGCCATAAGCGAGGTCTCCGGCGCCCTGGTGTACGAAAAGGGCGGCGATACCCTCGCTGCGCCCCTGCCCGTCGTCCTGGGCGGCGGCCAGACGGCGGAGGAGCTGGACGACATGGGCCTCTTCTGGTACGAGTTCGATCTCGAAAACCTGGGCCATGTGCAGTACGTGCCGCGCTCGGACTTCGCCCTGCCCTTCGGCGCGGAGGGCATCCGGGGCTGGCTGGCCTTCACCTACGACGGCGGCATAGAGAACGCCGGGAAGGGCCTGGTCTTCGGCAGCGCCTGGCTGCTGCACCGGAGCCTGCCCGTCTACCCCTACCGCGAGCTTAGCTCCGGCGGCATGTTCGGCGGCGTGGACGGCGAGTTCTACGCGGTACACTATCTGCTCTGAGCGCCGCACTTGACGCGCGGGGCGAAATGGGGTAGAGTATAGCCGCAGTTTGAGAAAAAACGCAGTCCCGTGCCGCGAGGCACGCCTGAGCGCCGGGCCGGACCCGGCGGGAGGGGGCGGGGGAAGGCGGTGAGAATCCGCCGCAACAGCCATTGCCGTGTGCGCCTGCGAGGGCGCGAGCCGGAATGCCCGCCGCTCTGCGAGTTGCAGACCGTCCCCGGGCAGCGGGGGGCAGGGGCAAAGGGCGCGCCGGGCAGCCGGGCCGCGCCCCGCTTGTCGCGTCCCTCCCTTAGGGGAGGGGCGCTTTGCCTTTTTCCGGAGTGCAAATTTGGGAAAAGAGGTAGAAAACAACATGAAAACCACGAGAAAAGCCGCCGCGCTGGCCCTGGCGCTGGCCCTTATACTGAGCCTCGCCGCCTGCGGCGCGCAGCAGAGCTCCGGCGGACTCTGGGACGGCGCGAGCTACACCGAGGACACCGAGCTCGGCGAGGGCGCGAAGACGCTCAGCGTCGAGGTCACGGCTGAGGACAAGACCATAACCTTCACCATCCACACGGACGCCGAGAATCTGCGCGGAGCGCTGGAGGAAAACGGCCTCGTGTCCGGCGACGAGAGCGAATACGGCCTCTACGTCAAGAGCGTGAACGGCATCGCGGCCGACTACGACGCCGACGGCTACTACTGGGCCCTCTCGAAGGCCGGGGAGTACCTCATGACCGGCGTGGACGACACGCTCATAGCCGACGGTGAGCAGTACGAGCTCGTCCGCACCGCGGCCTGAGCCGCGCCAAGCGCGCCTGAGCCTGCGGGAGACGGCGCTCTATGCGATGTTCGGCGTCCTGATGTTCAGCTCCAAGCTGCTGATGGAGGCCCTGCCGAACATACACCTGCTGGGCATGTTCACCGTGCTGCTGACGGTGGTGTACCGCTCCCGCGCGCTCTATCCCATCTACACCTACGTGCTCCTGAACGGGGCCTACGCGGGCTTTTCGCCCTGGTGGCTGCCGTATCTGTACATCTGGACGGTGCTCTGGGGCGTGGTCATGCTGCTGCCTAAGAACATGCCGCGAAAGGCGGCCGCAGTGGTGTATCCGCTGGTCTGCGCGCTGCACGGCCTGGCCTTCGGCACGCTCTACGCGCCCCTGCAGGCGCTGATGTACGGCTACGACTGGCGCGGCATGCTGACCTGGATCTCCCTGGGCTTTCCCATGGACGTGCTCCATGCCGTCGGCAACCTGGCCGCGGGGCTGCTCATCCTCCCGCTATCCGATCTCCTGCGAAAGTTGAACGTCAGGTTCCGCATAGGCGCCTGATGGGGAAATAGCGAAAATGCCGCCCGGATGGGCGGCATTTTTACTAAAAGGGCTATAATGCGTCGGCCGGCCGGTTCCCCGCCCGGCGTCGGATGATCGCCTGCGCGCCGGTGTCGAACGGACTGCAGCGCGTTCGTCAGTTCAGCGATTCGTAGGCTTCCGGGGAGACCGGCTCCAACCACTCGTTTCGGCAGCCTTCGCCCGGTATCTCCATCGCCAGATGCGAAAACCAGCTGTCCGCGGCGGCGCCGTGCCAGTGCTTTACACCGGCAGGGATATTCACCACGTCGCCGGCGGCGAGAGCACGGGCAGGCTTGCCCCATTCCTGGTACCAGCCGCGGCCCGCCACGCATATCAGCAGCTGTCCGCCGCCCTTTTCGGCGTGATGTATATGCCAGTTGTTGCGGCAGCCGGGCTCGAAACTCACGTTGTGCACTGCCGGCTGGCCCTCGGACAGGGGCTGGAGATAGCTCTGCCCCACAAAATACTGCGCAAAGGCGTCGTTGGGCGCGCCTATCGGGAAAGGCATCTCACTCTGATGCCGAGCGCGGGCGTCCTCCGCCTCGTCCCCGTCCCAGACCTCCTTAGACATTCGAAAGGCCGCCCAGGCCTTCGGCCAGCCCGCGTAAAAAGCCGCGTGCGTAAGAATTTCGGCTATCTCCGCGCGGGTTATGCCGTTCTTCTTCGCGCTGCTCAGGTGATACGAAAACGAGCTGTCCACCAAACCCTGAGCCATGAGCGCCGTCACCGTCACGAGAGAGCGGTCCCTCAGCGAGAGCTCCTGCTCCCGGCTCCAGACCTCGCCGAACAGCACGTCGTCGTTCAGCTCCGCAAATTTGGGCGCGAATTCGCCCAGGGCGTCCCGCCCCGCAGTCTGCTTTACCGCCATGTCAAATACCTCCTGTTCAAGTGAGAAGGTGACGCTCACCGCCGCCTCCTCCTGCGTTTCGATCAGTCCCAATGCCGCGCAGGCTCATTTGAGATTGGCGCTGAAAAACCGCGCCATCCTGTCAAAGGGGATGATGTCCGTCCTGTCGTACAAGTCCGTGTGTACCGCTCCGGGGATGAGCAGCAGCTCCTTGTTCTCACCGCGCAGGCGCTTGAAAGCGTCCCGGCTGAAATAGCAGGAGTGTGCCGCCTCGCCGTGGATGAGCAGCACGGCGCTGCTTATCTCGCCTATATACTGCATAAGCGGCGTGTTTAGAAAGGAAATGGACGAGGTCATGTTCCAGCCGTCATTGGAGTTCAGGGAGCGCGCATGATAACCCCTGGGCGTCTTGTAGTAGGCGTGATAATCTCTCACGAAGTCCGGCGCGTCCTCGGGCAGGGGGTCAACCACGCCGCCGGCGCGCGCGTAGACGCCGAGCCTAAAATCCTCCGTGCGCTGGGCGCTCAAAGCCTCGCGCTTTTCGCGGCGGGCCTGCTCGCTGTCCTCGGCGTCGAAGTAGCCCAGGGCGGTGACGCGGCTCATGTCGTACATCGTCGAGGCCACCGTGGCCTTTATCCGCGTATCCGCAGCCGCGGCGTTCAGGGCCAGGCCGCCCCAGCCGCAGATGCCGATTATGCCTATTCGCTCCGGCTCCACGTCCTCCCTCACGCTCAGATAGTCCACCGCAGCTTGAAAGTCCTCGGTGTTGATATCCGGAGATGCCACGTAACGGGGCTCTCCCCCGCTCTCTCCCGTAAAGGACGGGTCAAAGGCCAACGTCAGGAAGCCCCGCTCCGCCATGGCTTGGGCATATAGGCCCGAGGCCTGCTCCTTTACCGCGCCGAAGGGGCCGCACACCGCGATAGCCGGCAGGCGGCCCGACGCCCCCTTTGGGACGTACACGTCCGCCGCAAGCTCTATGCCGAAGCGGTTCCTGAAAACCGCCTTGCTGTGCTCCACCGCAGGGCTGAGGGGGAAGGTCTTGTCCCAGTCCCTTCCGAGATTCAAGCTGTCTGCCATTTTACAGCCTCCTTTTGCACTATTTTATTATAAATTATATCACCGGGAACATTTAATAGCAAATACCTATAACGAATGTCTTTTCATGCTTGAAAGCTATGTGTTTCCCAGGTATAATGGGATTTGATTGGAGGTGTCGGGCATGGAATTCAGGGTGCTCAGGTATTTTCTCGCTGTGGCCAGGGAGCAGAGCATTTCGGCGGCAGCGCAGGCACTGCATCTCACGCAGCCTACGCTCTCGCGGCAGCTCCGGGAGCTGGAGGAGGAGCTCGGCAAGCAGCTCATGGTGCGCGGCAGCCGGAGGATAGAGCTCACAGAGGACGGAATGCTGCTCCGGAAGCGGGCGGAAGAGATAATGGAGCTCGTCTCCCGCACGCAGGCGGAACTCTCCAGCCCGGACGAGGCCGTGACGGGCGACGTGTACATCGGCACCGGCGAGACGGACGGGGTACGCCGCCTGGCCAGGGCCGCGCGGCGGCTCCGTGAAAGCTGCCCCGGCATCCGCTTCCACATCGTTAGCGGGGACGCTTCCGACGTCTGCGAGCGGCTGGACAAGGGGCTGCTGGACTTCGGCGTTCTGCTGGGCGACATCGACGAGACGAAGTATAACCACATACAGCTGCCCATGCGCGATGTCTGGGGCGTACTCATGCCGCGCAGCAGTCCCCTGGCAGAGCTGGAATCGGTCCGGCCCCGGGACCTCTGGGACAAGCCCCTCATCCTCTCCCGGCAGGTGGACAACAAGAGCGGCCTCTACCGCTGGCTGGGCCGGGAACCGGATCAGCTCAACACCGTGGCGACCTACAACCTCATCTACAACGCCTCGCTCATGGTGGACGAGGGCATGGGCTACGCCTTCACCCTGGACAAGCTGGTAAACACCACGGGCAGCCAGCTCTGCTTCCGCCCCCTCGAACCCCGGCTAGAGCTGGGCATGTACCTGGTGTGGAAAAAATACCGCGTCTTCTCCCGGGCAGCGGAGCTCTTTCTCGAAACGCTGGAAGAGAGCCTCTCCTGCTGTGAGACGGGAGAGTCCATATGACACAGGAGGTGGCGCCATGCCGCTCAAAATAGTACGAAACGACATCACCGCCATGGAGGTGGACGCCATAGTCAGCTCCGCGGGAGAGGACCTTTCGGGCAGCGGGGGCGTGGAGGCCGCCATCCGCCGCGCCGCAGGGCCGAAGCTCGCCGCCGCGTGCCGCCGTCTAGGCGGCTGCCCGACGGGGCAGGCCCGCATAACGCGGGGCTGGCGCCTGCCCGCAAAGTACGTCATCCACGCCGTCGGCCCTGTCTGGCGGGGAGGCGGCTTTGGAGAGCGGGAGCTGCTCTGCTCCGCATATCGCTCCGCCCTCGGTCTGGCGCTGGAGCACGGCTGCGGCTCCGTGGCCTTCCCGCTCATCTCCGCCGGCGCCTACGGCTATCCCAAGGACAAGGCCCTCAAGGCGGCAGTGGACGCTGTCGGGGACTTCCTGCTCGACCATGACATGACGGTTTATCTCGTCGTCTTCGACAGGGCGGCCTTCGACATCGGCGAAAAACTCTTTGCCGACATTGCCTCCTACATCGACGACCGCTACGTCTCGGAGCACTCGGACGGCCTCGAAGCGCAGAGGCGGCGTTACGGCCTCGCCCTGAGCGCCGCTCCCCCTCCGCCCGCCCAGGCGGAGGAGCTCTTCTCCCCCGCCCCTTGCCTGTCTGTTCCGGACAGCCTTGCTGAGGCCCTGGACATGCTGGACGAGAGCTTTACCCAAATGCTCCTGCGGAAGATCGACGAGCGCGGCATGACCGACGCCCAGTGCTACAAAAAGGCCAACATCGACCGCAAGCTCTTCTCTAAGATACGCTCGGACGTCCACTACCGGCCCTCCAAGCCCACGGCCATGGCCTTTGCCGTGGCGCTGGAGCTGCCTCTGGAGGAGGCGCGGGAGCTGCTGCGCAAGGCGGGCTTCGCCTTCTCGCGCTCAAGCAAGTTCGACATCATCGTGGGATATTTCATTGCGCGCGCAAACTACAACATCTACGAGATAAACGAGGCCCTCTTCGCCTTTGACCAGAGCCTGCTGGGCGGCTGAACGGCGCATTTGTCGCCCGGCGGGCGACCTTTGAAGAGAGAAAACCCCCTATACTATGTATGCAGACCAAAACACATATACAGGGGGTATTTCTTATGAAAAAAGGACTTACGGAACTGGTATTCATCCTCGACCGCAGCGGCTCCATGCACGGGCTGGAAGCGGACACCATAGGCGGCTTCAACTCGCTCATAGAGCGGCAGAGGTCTGAGCCGGGCGAGGCCCTTGTCTCAACAGTGCTCTTCAACGATAATACGCAGGTGCTCCATGACCGGGTGCGGCTCGACGAGGTGCAGCCCATAACGGAGCGGGAGTACCGCGTCGGCGGCTGCACCGCTCTGCTGGACGCCATAGGCGGAGCCATACACCACATCGGCAACGTCCACAAGTACGCCCGGGGCGAGGATGTGCCGGAGCACACGCTCTTTGTCATCACCACCGACGGCATGGAAAACGCCAGCCGCGTCTACACGGCGCAGAAGGTGCGGGAAATGATAAGCCGCGAGAGGGAGAAATACGGCTGGGAGTTCCTCTTCCTGGGCGCCAACATCGACGCCGTGGAAACAGCGGGCCGCATTGGCATTTCCCCCGACAGGGCGGCCAACTACAACTGCGACAGCGAGGGTACCCGCCTCAACTACGAAGCAATGGACGCCGCCGTCTCAGCCGTACGCAGCAGCGCACCCCTGGACGCGCGCTGGAAGGACGCTATAGAGGAGGACTTCCGCAAACGCGGCAAGAAATGAAGCTTTGACCCGGATAGGCAAAGAGAGCACCCCCTGAGTTTGAGCCAGAGGGTGCTCTCTTCCTCTCGCTGTCCCCTGGGGGACCAGCAAGGCCGTGTATTCCCGCCAATGAGCAGGGCTTTCATGTGCGCCCTGTCATCCGTCAGCAAAAATCGGCAGGCTGCTGCAAGGCGTCCACGGATCATGTGCCCGGACGGAGCAAAAGCAGCAAGCCGTACGATGTGAAGAGCGTTGTTTTCAAAAAACTCAATATAACGCAGAAGGACCGCCTGAACAGGCGGTCCTTCTGATGAAGGTGGTCGGAGTGGTGAGACTCGAACTCACGGCCTCCAGCTCCCAAACGGTTGAACTAAATTTTTTATAGTTATTTCTAATTGGTTTTAACCCTTTCCGCTACATTTCTCTCACTCTTTAACGCTCTTAATTCCACTGTTTCCGAGTGCTCCGGCGCTGTCTGTGGTCAAACATGTGGTCAAAGAGCCCTTCTTGACCAGGCACGGCATCCGCTGCTGCCGTCTGTCCAGAAGGGCTCTTTTTCATGTTCAGGTTTGGGGTATTGTACCTCTGGCAAAGCCTGAATGCAAGTCATTTCTGCCCCTCAGGCGTATCAGTTTTTAGCACGCCTAAACAAAGAATACAGCCTGGCGGGAGGAGGGCCTAACTCACCTGCTCAGGAGCCAACAAAGACCTGCAGCTGTGCGCTCCGCAGCATGGTCGTAGTGGTTACCCGAATTTAGCTGAAACACCGTGTCGATCCCCTTGCTTTGGTAGAAAGCATGAATCTCTTCTGTGTTTTGCCTGACACTCCGCAGAATCGGATTCCGGGTCTTGCTCTCCTTATCTCCCAGGGAAAAGTACATACAGTCCGGCCAACGCTTTGGCTCGTGGGAGAAGATATAGTCCTTCATTCTGGGAAACCAGAGAGAACCGGACATGCTCCCTATACGGGAAAACAGGTCCGTCTGGTAGATGGCATATAGCGCAAACAGCCCGGCCAGAGAGTATCCGGCAATTCCCCGCCAACGAGGGACTCCGTTAATCTCCTTCTCTGCCGCTGGAATAATCTCCTCGGTGAGGAGATGCAGATAGTCGTCCGCACCACCAGTGCAGGGCTCGGAATTTTTGAAGGCAGGGGGACTGTCCCAGGGCACCATGTCGTGGTTCCAGTCCAGATCGCTGATGGCCACCAGTGTGAACGGTAGGCAACCAGCGGCCTGTGCAGTCTCGCATATCTTCTGCCCCTCACCGGAGAAGGTGTTGAGGTAAATAATTGGGGCTCCAGGTTCCGAGCTCGGAAAAATAGATACAGTTTTGCTGCCAATTGCGAAAGGCTGCATATAGGTTCATCTACTTTCTGTATCGGTAATTATACCTGCTGAAATTCAAATTGTTCTCCTCATTGTACAGCAAAGAAACTGCGGACACAACAGGTGCGAAAGGACTTATAGTGCTGCTGTAAATAAAATAAGAATCGTGCGCACACATGATTTTCTTGCGCATCTCTGTTGAATATGCTATTATTATGTACAACGCTGTCAAGTGTTGAAATAGACCTTGGCGGTATGGGTGAAACAAGGAAAATGCTCTACCGCTCGGTAGAGCATTTTTGCTATCAATATGGAGGAATCCTTTTATGGCTGTCAGTTATAAAAAGCTCTGGAAGCTACTTATTGACAAAGACATGAAGAAGAAAGACCTATGCGCAAAGGCAGGGATCAGTCCTGCCTCGGTTACTAAGATGGGGCGAAACGGCCATGTCACTACAGAGATCCTCCTGAAGATCTGTACGGCACTGGATTGTCAGATTGAAGATATCATAGAAATAATCCCAGAACATGAGGGAAGTTTAAAATAAGGAAATAGATCGGAGGGACAATATGTCTTTACAGCAGCAATATCGAGAACTGTTTGATAAAGAAATTATCCAGAAAAGTAAAGGCATTATTTTTTCGTTTTGTCCCATCAAAAATTGCTATCAGTTCAATCCATATGCTCATGCGGTTTCTGGATCTGGTGTAGAAGAATTGGCAGAGTTAATGCGCCATAATTTGCTATTTTATGCTTTTGGGGAGGAAGAAGTTGTCCGGTTTTACAAAGAAGATATGTTTGAATCTTTGGAAAATGCAGCAAAGTATGCATATAAACAAAGGCTTCCCAAACGAGCCAATATAACTGATGGTTTACCCAGTGAAGCTTTGTTAGATTTGCTGGTACAAATGTATAACCCAAATGCGTATAAGCTTGCTATACGAACTATTTTTAGGCAAGATGATAACAACGAAATAAAAGGATATGATCTTACATATTTTACAAAGGATCAAACAGGTATTTCTCTATGGCTTGGGCAAGCAAAATTGGGAGAAAAAGATTACTGCAAGACCAGTATTAGTAAAGACCTTTTAACCAAATATACTAACGAGTATTTAGCTAAACAGATTTACTTTATTTGTGATAAACGGGTTGAAATTACAGATGACGCAAAAGATATTTTGGCTGCAATCAATCGAATTAATGTAATTATGATTGATCAAGACGAGCCACATCGTATAGCTGCGTTGCTCGAGTATTTTCAGAAAAGCAATATTAAAATTCGGATTCCATGCTTGCTTGCATATGGAGAGAGTAGCGTTTATAGTGATGCAAAAGAAGTCTTTAATAAAATTCAAACAGAGGTTGAATCCATCCGGCAATATTACGCAAAACATTCTTATTCATTTGGATACATTACTCCAGAAATTATTTTTTATGTATTCCCCATAGAAAGTGTTGAAAGATTGAGAGATAAGGATCGTGGATTCTATGCAGGATTATGTTAGTCAATTATTATATGCAATAAACAACTATAATCCCGATGATTCAGAATCTGTTAATGTATTGCGCGACCTTGTTTGCTGGGTTTCAGATAATGAAATGTTAAAGAATGACAAGGTCATTGCTGAGCTTCTTTATATTGCATCGCAAAAAATGAGAGTTTTTGGTTATAACATACTAAATAACTTCACCGAGGAGCCGATTTCTTCAACAGGATATTTGAGCAACATCAGTGGGGCATCTATAACCAATCTATATCGATCAAAAGTATATTCAAACAATATTTTGGATAAAAGCCAACAAGAGGTGGTTGACCTTTTTCAAAATCTTACAGTTCGCAGACTCCTTGTCAGTGCGCCAACCTCTTATGGGAAAACCTTCTTAATGCGGGAAATTGTTTTTCTGAACAAGGACAGATATCATAATATTTTATTAGTTTTTCCTACCGTTGCATTACTGCTGGAAAACGCCAGAATGATGCAGAAATTTGTTTCAGATAATGCGTTGAACTACCAAATTATTAAAACAGTTGATGTGGCACTTGATGATGAAACCAATTATATATTTGTTTTTACCCCAGAGCGCGCGCTACAGCTAATTGCAGCTTTTCCGGATTTGAGGATAGATTTCTTTTTCTTTGATGAAGTTTATAAAATTGACGAAGATTATTGTTCTGATGGGACTGAAGAGGATGAAGATAAGAGTAGTTCAAGGAATCTACGAAAATCCAAGGCAGAAGTTTCCACACAAGAATTTCTCAACGAGGATAGAGGAAAAACCTTTAGAATAGCACTATATCTACTCTCTAAAACAGTTAGTGAATATTATCTTGCGGGGCCTAATTTAGCCCAGGAGCATTTTGGGATAGGAATGTTACGCTTTTTAAGTTCTAATCAGATTACCGTAAAAGAAATTAACTTTGAGCCTACTCTAAGAATTGCGGTCAATGCCTACAATACAAGAATTGAAGAAAAAATGCCAAAATGTTTACCTGATTCAAAAAATACAGGTTTAATTCCACATGGTGCAAAAGTAAATGACCGCATTAAAGAAGTGGTTTCTTATATTGACAATAAAAAATATGGTAAAACGCTGCTATATTGCAATTCACCGAGAAAGGCTGCAGAATATTCTGTTAAATTAGCAGGAAAGATGGATAAAGAGATCTATGATAGCTTTCCAGACAATTTCAAAATGTTTATTCAACATATCCAAAGAGAGTATGATATTGACCACTCTGTAGATGAATGGAGCTTTATTCAAGTTCTCAAAAAGGGATTTGGTATACATCACGGAAAACTTCCCAAATATATTCAGCAAGAAATTTTAGAGCAATTTAACAAAGGTACATTTGACATTATGTTCTGTACATCAACAATTGTTGAAGGCGTAAATACTGATGCGCAAAATATGATAATTTTGAACGCATCCAAGGGTGGGGAAAAGCTTACGCCATTTGACATCAAAAACATAAAAGGTCGAGCTGGGCGGTATTATCATTGCTTTGTTGGTCGAGTGTTTTATATGTCAAAAGAACTTGTTGAGATTGAAAACTCTGAATCCCTATCACTTGACTTTGTTACATATTCCGACAAACCCATTAGCATTATCGATTTGGATAATGCAGATATGCAGGACTTATCCTTTCAGAATAAAGAGGAAAAAATCAAACGTGAAGATATTACAAAGAACTTTATATTGCCCGAAGAGATATTTGCTATAAATCGGACTATTTCACGGGAAAATCAAGAAAAATTAGCGCGTGTGCTGCTTGAAAGTGCAGAATTCTCCAAGTATGCTAACTGGATTACTTATTCGGTTGATGTTGAAAACTTCCTGCACTTTAGGTGGATCTCGAAGATTCTTGACACCTACTGTAACGCAGGGCTAATTGATGAACGTACAAAAAAGCAATTTTCGGCAATTGCAAACAATTATTATTCAGGAGGCTTTAAAGCTATCCTTGAATATGAGATTGATATGTACCGAAAGGGAAAACGCAAAACTATGGATGATGCTTATTCCCACGCATTTAATTCGCGGAGAGATATTTTGGAACATAAAATCCCAAAAATATTGTCACTTTTCGAAAGCGTTATCACCTTTATAGCAAATAAAAAGAATGTGAATGTCGAAAATTTCTCGTTATCAAAAGTGTGCAGATATTATGAAACGGGAGTTAAGACGTTATTAGGGGAAGCGTTAATTGAATATGGGTTCCCGACGGATGCCATTAGACGTATAGAAGAGCGACATAGAGCCATAAGCAACATGTCTGTTGCCGAAGCAAAGAAGTATTGTAGAGAGAATTATCAAGCAATACATACATTGCTTGACGAATATGAAAACTCTCTTTTTATCAAAGCAATGAAAACATTCTAATCCGACTTGAGGTTTTAATATGTTATCTCCCGGCCTTTACGAACAAGTTATCAATACCGCTCTGAACCGCGAGCTTTCGGAGATTCCCGATGCCCGCAAATCGGTTGCGCCCATTGACAGGGCGGAGGCCTCCAAGGTGTTGGCGCAGTATCTGGCAGATGTGGTGCAAAAGGGCCTGGAGAATGTGGCGGACAACGGCGGGGACATCTCTACCCAGATCGGCCTTGCCAACCAGATCGTAACCCTCATCCAAAACACAACCCAAGAAGCTGACTTTGCCTCGCTGAGCGTTGACCAGCGGGCAGAGCAGCTTCTTGCGCTTTTACGGGAGCGGGACCCCCGGTTGGCGGTGGGCAAAACGGCTGCCGACCTGAGCCGGCCGGAAACATCCATCGCCCAGAGCAGCCTGTTTACCGGAGCTATCCATGAGCCCCAGATGTACACGGAGCTGAAAAAGGAGATCGTCTCCGCCGACCGCATCGACATGCTGGTGTCCTTTATCAAGTGGAGCGGCCTGCGGCTCCTGATAGATGAGCTGCGGGAGTTTACCCAGAACGGTGGGGAGCTGCGGATCATCACCACCTCCTACATGGGCGCCACCGATGTAAAGGCCATTGAGGAACTTCGCAAGCTGCCCAACACCAAGATCAAGGTCAGCTACGACACTAAACGCACCCGGCTCCACGCCAAGACCTATGTCTTTTACCGGGATACCGGTTTTACCACTGCCTATGTGGGCTCCTCCAATCTGTCCAACGCCGCCATCTCCAGCGGCTTGGAGTGGAATGTGAAGGTCACCCGCCGGGATTTGCCGGAGACCATCGACAAGATCGCAGCCACCTTTGAGAGCTACTGGAATTCCAGCGAGTTTGAGTACTACTCCGAGGGTCAAAAGGAGCGGCTGGCCCGGGCGCTGAAGGCAGAAAAATATTTTGACGCCAACAACGCCGAAGTGTACACCATGGATATCGCGCCCTACTCCTACCAGCAGGAGATTCTGGACAAGCTGGAGGCCGAGCGCGCCGTCCGGGGCTACACTCGCAACCTGGTAGTGGCCGCCACCGGCACCGGAAAGACGGTGATCTCTGCCTTGGACTACAAGCGTTTTTGCAAGCAGCATTCCGGTAAGCCCTGCAGGCTGCTCTTTGTGGCACACCGGGAGGAGATTTTGCGGCAGAGTCTGTACACCTTCCGGGCGGTTTTGAAGGACGCCAACTTCGGGGAACTGTTTGTAGGCGGCTACCAGCCGGAGGGCATCGACCACCTGTTTTTGTCCATTCAGACCTTCAACTCCCAGGATTTCGCCGCCAAGACTGCTCCGGATTATTATGACTACATCGTTGTGGACGAGTTCCACCATGCGGCAGCGCCCACCTATCAGAAGCTACTGTCCTACTATCAGCCCCAGATCCTGCTGGGCCTGACCGCCACCCCGGAGCGTATGGACGGTAAAAACGTACTGCCCTATTTTAGCAACCGAATTGCCGCAGAAATCCGGCTACCCGAGGCCATTGACCGCAAGCTGCTGTGTCCCTTCCAGTATTTTGGCGTCACCGACACGGTGGATCTCAATACCCTGAAATGGAGCGCCGGTGGCTATGATAAGGGGGAGCTTTCCAATCTCTATACCCTCAGCGGCGCTGTGGCCAACCGCCGTGCCGATTTGGTGGTGTCCTCGCTTCTGAAATATGTAACCGATATCGACGAGGTCAAGGGCTTGGGTTTCTGCGTGTCCATCGAGCATGCGGAGTTTATGTGCCGCTATTTCAACGACCACGGGATTCCCTCCATCTTCTTGACGGGAAAATCCACCGATGAGGAGAGAAAAACCGCCAAAGGACGGCTGGTCAGCGGCGAAATACGCTTTATCTTTGTGGTGGACATCTATAACGAGGGCGTAGACATCCCGGAGGTCAATACCGTGCTGTTCCTGCGTCCCACGGAGTCCTTGACGATTTTCCTTCAACAGCTGGGCCGTGGTCTGCGGCTTGCGGAAGACAAAGAGTGCTTGACTGTACTGGACTTTATCGGCCAGGCCAACAAGCGGTATAACTTTGAGGACAAGTTTGCAGCTCTGTTGTCCAATACCACCCGCAGTGTGACCCGAGAGATCAAGGATGGATTTGTTTCAGCGCCCAAGGGCTGCTATATACAGCTGGAGAAGAAGGCTGCCAAATACATTTTGGACAACATCCGTGCCTCCTACGGCAATACCGCCGGACTGGTGTCCCGGGTGGCCAGCTTTGCGGAAGACAGCGGCCTGCAGCTGACCCTGGCAAACTTCCTGGACTACTACCATCTGGACCCTAGGGCAATTTATAAGTTTTCCTCCTTCTCCCGCATCTGCGCCAGGGCAGATGTAATTGCGGACTTTAGCGAACCGCTGGAGGAGGTACTTATAAAAGCTCTTGGCCGGCTGGCCGTTGTGGATTCCCGGCGCTGGATCCGCTTTTTGTTGGATCTGCTGCCCTGCCTGGACAATGTGGACTTTGCGGCGCTGAGTGAACTGGAGCAGCGGATGCTCCAGATGTTCTATGTGACCGTCTGGGGCAAGGCGGCAGAGAGCTGGACATCCGATGAGGTACAAGACAACCTGTATGCCCTCTCAGATAGTCCCGTGCTGCTGGGCGAGCTTTTGGAACTGCTTCGATACCGGTATGAGCAGATCGACTTCATTGACGAGCCGGTGGAGCTGGGCTTTGACTGCCCGTTGGACCTCCACTGTACCTATACCCGGGACCAGTTGCTGGTGGCGCTGGATTTCATGAAGCCTGCCACTGTCCGCGAGGGTGTGAAGTGGCTGCCGGAGAAGCATCTGGATGTGTTCTTTGTGACGCTGAATAAGGCGGATAAGGACTACTCGCCCACCACCATGTATCACGATTACTCCATCAACGAGAACCTGTTCCACTGGCAGAGTCAGAGTACCACAGCGGCAGACTCACCCACCGGACAGCGGTACATTCATCATCGGGAGCGCGGAAGCAAGGTGCTGCTGTTTGTCCGTGAGTTCAAGGCGGACCGGATCACAGGTGGTGCAGCGGCCTACACCTTCCTGGGCACAGCCAACTATGTAAAGCATAGCGGGAGCAAGCCAATGAATATTACATGGCAGCTAAATCGACCGATTCCGGCGAAGTTTTTGAAGAAAACAAATAAACTTGTGGTGGGGTAAGAGAGGAATTACGATGGATAAGATTGCGTTTCAATTTGAAAATGAACTAAAAGATAAAATGTTCCGTGCAAAAAAGGAGTGCCGATATAACCCAACTCGTTTTAACCAGATGCTTTCGCAATATGGAGGTGTAGACACTGCAAAGCGACTCATCGCCAGCGGAATAGCTTCTGGAAATCCATCAGATGGGTATACGACCTTGTATCTCTGTGGACGATTGGATTTAACGATGGAACAATCTGTGTGTAAGTTGGAGTATCAGAGCTTATTTACGACAGAAGAAATAGACTACTGCAAGCGGCTTTTGGAGGCAAAATGATGATGCAGACAGCAACCGAGGTAGTAGCAGCCCTGATCTGGGATCAGGACAAGTTCATGATTTGCCAGCGTCCAGCCCATAAAGCCCGAGGGCTGCTGTGGGAGTTCGTTGGCGGCAAGGTAGAGCCGGGAGAAACCAAGGAACAGGCACTCATCCGGGAATGCCAAGAAGAACTGGCTATTATTCTGGACGTAGGCAAGGTGTTCATGGATGTGGTTCACGAATACTCGGATCTTACGGTTCACCTGACGCTGTTTCACTCGATCATCCGTGAGGGTATCCCCCAGAAATTGGAGCACAATGACATTCGTTGGATTACGGTGGATGAAATTGATCAGTATGCATTTTGCCCTGCGGATGAGGAAATTTTGAGGAGGCTGAAGGATGCCTACAAAAGCCTATCACAAGCTGGTGCGGGATCGTATTCCAGAGATTATTGAAGCAGACGGGAAAATCTGTGTCTGTGAAACACTTACTGATGAGGACTACATACACCTTCTGGACCAGAAGCTGAATGAAGAACTTGCTGAGTACCAGGAGAGCAAATCCCTGGAGGAGCTGGCCGACCTTTTGGAGGTCGTGCAGGCTGTGGTGAAAGCCCGTGGCTGGACATTGGAAGAGTTGGAACAAGTACGGGCAGACAAAGCGGCAAAGCGGGGCGGATTTGAAAAAAAGATCCTTTTGGAGGAAGTAAGGGAGGAATACTGAATGGATATTGCGAGAGCAAAAGAACTCCTGACCGCTTTAGCTGATGGTATTGATCCCTTTACCGGCGAACTTTTCCCGCGAGACCATATTTGTAATCATCCTGATATCATTCGTGCTTTGCATCAGATACTTGGTTCGACACAGGAAATCAAAAAAAGCCCCAGTGCGCCCAATGCAGGCAAACCTTGGCCGCAGGCAGAACAAGACAAGCTGGTGGATGAATTCCATTCAGGAATGAAACTATCAGCAATCGCCAAAGAGCACGGAAGAAGTCGAGGATCCATCGAAGCAAAATTGGCGCATTTAGGTTTGATTGAAGATTCTTATTATACCAGGAAACCGAGGTGACCTCTCCAGGCCAACCTACCGCTCCGCCTCCGGCAGCAGTGCTGAAGACCTGTTCATAGAGCTGTTCTCCGACACTTTTGGCGCTGAGAAAGCTGGCTATCTCTACTCCCAATACCCCTTCTCCGACATCTACCAGAACAGCCGTTTTGCTGACTTTCTGATCGAAAACGGCGGACGGAAGGTGGCTATCGAGATCGACGACGAGGCTTCCCACAACCCCAAGCTGATCTCCCAGAACAAGTTCTACGATGACCTGCTCAAACAAAACAGCATGATCTACCTGGGGTGGGATGTGTACCGCTGGGCGGTGCGGCAGATGCAGCAGCAGCCGGAGACTGTCAAGGACGAACTGCGGGTATTCCTGGGTCAACACCCCAGTTTCAAGGAAATTGAGGACTACCTTCCCACCCAGCGGGGCAAGTCCCTGGACGGCTCCCAGTTGGAGTTGAAGGAACACCAGAAGCAGGCCCTGGCGGCTTTGGAGGGGATGCGTTGCAACTTCGAGACCATCGCTCTGCTCTACCACGCCACCGGCACCGGAAAAACGGTGACCGCCGTCATGGATGCCAAACGGTTCGGCAAACGGACACTGTTCCTTGCCCACACGGTGGAACTGGTGGATCAGGCCATCAAGACCTTCCGGGAACTGTGGCCCCGGGTTACCGTGGGCCGCTATGTGGAGAGCATGAAGCAGGGCAACGCCTTTGTGGTCTGCGGCAGCATCCAGAGCGTGGCACTGAATCTGGAGCGGTTCAAACCGGATGACTTCGGATACATCATCGTGGACGAGGCCCACCACGCCTCCGCCGATACATACCAGAAGGTCCTGGCCTACTTCACGCCGGAATTCACCCTGGGCTTGACCGCCACACCGGAGCGGGCCGACGACAAGAATATCCTGGATATCTTCAAGAACACCGCCCACAAGTTGGATATCCAGACCGCCGTAGAGATTGGCGAACTGGTGCCGGTGCGGTGTATCCGCATTCACACCAATATTGACCTGACCAAGGTACGATTCAATAGCGTTCAGTACAACATCCGGGATCTGGAGAGCAAAATCTATGTGCCGGAGCGGAATCAGCTGATCGTGGATACCTGGCTCCGGTATGTGAAGGACAAGCGGACAGTCATCTTTTGTGCTTCTGTCAAGCACGCCCAGGAGATTGCTGGGCGACTCCATGACGCTGGTGTGGCCGCTGAGGCGGTGTCCGGCGAGATCAAGGCCAGCGACCGCCGGGAGGTGCTGGCTCGGTTTGAGAAGGGCGAAACCAAGGTGCTGTGCGCCTGTGACCTGCTCAACGAGGGCTGGGACTGCCCAGCCACGGAAGTCCTGTTTATGGCCCGCCCCACCATGTCCAAGGTGCTCTATACCCAGCAGCTGGGCCGTGGTATGCGACTGTCACCGGGTAAGGAGAGCCTGATGGTGTTTGACTTCGTGGACAACGCCAGCCAGTACAACATGCCCTACTCCATGCACCGGCTGTTCCGTCTAAAAGAATATAAGCCCGGTGCCCTGGTGCTGGGCACCAAGGGGCAGAAAGCCGCCGAGCAGGGCCTTTATGACAAGGGCGAGCGCCCGGATGCCCTCATCGACTGGCCGGTGGACGCCCTGGACTACGAGCTGGTGGACATCTTCAACTGGCAGGAGGAAGCCGTCGGCATGATTTCCCAGATGGAGTTTGTCCGCCGTGTGGATGTGCAGACAGAGACCATCGAGCGGTATGTCCGGGACGGCCTGCTGGTACCTGATCTGGTGGTGCCCATGAGCGAGCACCGGACCTTCAAATATTTCAAAGAAGAGACGCTCCAGAAGTATGCCGAGCAGTACGGTTGGACACTCATCGACGACTCCAACCGTAAGGATCTGTTTCTGGATATGGTGCGGCAGATGGACATGAGCTACTCCTACAAGCCGGTGCTTCTCAAGGCGGTGCTGTTGTTCGCTGACGACAAAGGCCGGGTAAAACTCAGCGACATTGTCACCTATTTCCGGGAGTTCTACGAGGCCCGCAGAGCGGCTGGTCTGGTGGTGGAGAAGGCCAACAGCATCTACGCCAAGGGTAGCTATACCGACGCCCAGGCCCAGCGGAATATTCTGTCCAATCCCTTTAAGCGGTTTGAGGATATGCAGATGCTCCATCACACCAAAACCCTGGGCGTGATCCAGGTGGACGAGTCCGTCTGGAAGAAGCTGAACCGGGAGGAAAAGCAGGAAATCGAGCGGATTTGCGATAAAAAGCTGGAGCAGTATTATGGCCGGTTCCAGGTCGCACAAACGGAGGGTGACCTCAAATGAATCAAGAGATATTGAAAAAACTGAAGAATACCCCCGAGCTGTCACCGGATGTACACGACGGCAGCTATGAACTGGTGCGTACGATTGTGTCCGCTTATCGTGATGTGGATGAAGCTACGCTGGACTACCAGGATCTCAATGCCATTTATCTCATGTGCATTGGAACATGGCGGCACAGCTATGACAAAAAGCATGAAGCTGTCCATGCAACGCATCTGCCCGAGGTTCGCAAACAAGAATTGGACCATCTGATTGATGACCTGAAAAGCCGGGCGGACGCTGGCGTGTACAAGCACCAGGAAAAAGCGGTCTCCGGAACTGGCCATATCGGAATGTTTGGTACTGGTTTTTACTCGTTCCAGGGCAAGACAGATATTCAATCCGTGCGCGCTTTTATAAGAATGTGCGTGGATCTTCTGGATATGACGGACGATGAGGAGATGTTCCAGCGTGCTGCATCGGTGCTGACGAAATCGTTCCGTGGGATGCAGGCTGCCGCAGCCTCTGTGGTGCTGCACTGCTTAAAACCGCTTACCTTCCCTGTCATCAACAGCAATGTGGGCAGTGAGGATATTTTTGCGGCACTGGGGATTGAATTGAAATCCCGTGGCAAACTGGAAGCTTATATAGAGAACTGCCGGAAAATCAAAGATTTTCGGGATGCCAATTTCTCTTTCAAAAATTATCGGATTCTGGATATGGCGGCGTGGGAGCTGTCTGCCGATCCCATCCGTCGTGTTATCAGCCAATACAAGGAATCCTTTGCCGCCTGGTTTCCGGAAGAAGCGTATAAGTGGCGGGCAGTCCAATGTTTCCAGAAGCATTGGAATCCAGAGAGAGCCGATTTTGCAGAAATGCTGAAGGAATCCCTGGCTCAGGCAGGAAATCTGCTGGATACCAATTACTCGTTTCCCTGTAAGATGATCACTTTTTTTGCAGAAAAGGAGCCTAATACGGTCCGCTCCATGTTTCAGCAGCTTTTGGCTCTCGGAGCGGATATTGTCGAGCAGATCCAAAGCTTCAAGCAAAGTGCAGATACCCTGTTAGCCAAGTATCAGTTCAAAGAGAGCATGAAGCAGCATTATCAGAAGGATCGCACCATCTGCACCTATCTGTTTTTTGCACAGCCCGATCGGTATTTTCTCTATCAATATGGGAAACTAAAGGCTTTTCTGGCAGAGACCGGCTTGCAGGCCGCCTGCAAAATGGGAGATAGCCAGAATGTGCTTACCTACCAGGAGGTTGCCAACCGGGTCCTCTCCTGCGTTCAGCAGGACAGTGAGCTGCTGAATCTGTTTGAAACCAAGCGAGCAGAGCTGGGCAGCTTGTATTATCCCGATTCAGCACATCACCTTTTGACAGATGACATCATCTACTATGGAAGCCAGCTTTATAAAAGTGACTACTGGCCGTCCCCGGCAGAGTATGACCCAGAGATCAGTGCAGAACAGTGGTTAGAGCTTTTTGTGGACAGAACCGTCTGCACAGCAGAAAACCTGTTGATTCTGAAAACTATGCAAGAATTGGGCGGCGAGGCGACCTGTAAACAGCTGAGCCTGCAATCTGGAGGGACTTCTGCCCATTATAATAGCAGTATGGTTCAGCTTGCCAGACGGGTACAGGAGAAAACAGGTTGCCCGTTGGTTCAGAATGAAAATGAGGATCGGAAATGGTGGCCAATTCTGTTTGTGGGCCGCACAGCCCTTCCGGGCCAGCCTGGTACATACTCCTGGAAACTTCGTGATGAGTTGGCAGATGCACTAAAACTTCTATTGCAGAAAGAGGTGAACGATCCGATGCCTTTTGCAAAGAATACAATTCTTTATGGCCCTCCGGGGACGGGTAAGACTTACCAGACCGTCAACTATGCCGTGGCGATCATTGAGGGGAAATCGTTGGAAGATGTACAGGCAGAAAACCACGAGGAGGTTCTGAAGCGATACCGGCAGTATCGGCAGGATGGGCGGATTGAGTTCACCACCTTCCACCAGTCTTTTGGCTACGAGGACTTTATAGAAGGCATTCGCCCGGTTTTTGCGGAAGATACAGATGAAAATACCGGCGATATCTCCTATGAGATTGCCGATGGTATATTTAAAAAATTCTGTGCAACAGCACAGCCTCCTGTAGTAGACCCCAAGCAAAACCCCTATGGTTTCTCAGAGTCCCCGACGATCTGGAAGGTGTCTCTTGCAAGCACGGGAGATAATCCAGTTCGAGATTACTGCATGAAGCATGGCTGTATTCGGATTGGATGGGATGAATACGGGGAGAGCATCACGGATGATATGGACTACCATGTGGGTGGAAAAACTGTATTGAACGCATTTTTGTCCAGAATGCAGCCGGGAGATATTATTCTTTCCTGCTATACCGCACATTCCATTGATGCTATAGGTGTTGTAACTGGGGAGCCTGAATGGCATCCAGAGTTTGATCATTATAAGCGACTGAGAACAGTGAAATGGCTGGTTCAGGGCAAGAACATCGGTATTGAGGAGTTCCGTCTGGAAAAAAGTCTGACGCTGTCCACGGTTTACCGGCTCAACACGGCGGTGGAAACTATCATTGAAGTGTTAGGCAGGCATGGATTTTCAGGTGCAGCTCCAGTGAAGGGCACCAAAGGTCCCTATGTGTTTATCATTGACGAAATCAACCGCGGCAATATTTCAAAGATTTTTGGCGAACTTATTACTCTGATTGAGCCCTCCAAGCGCCTGGGGCAGGGTGAAGAATTGCAGGCTAAGCTGCCATACTCTCACGAAGCCTTTGGAATTCCTGATAACGTCTATTTACTGGGCACCATGAATACGGCGGACCGCTCCATCGCTCTGCTGGATACTGCCCTTCGTCGTCGGTTCAGCTTTGTGGAAATGATGCCGGACAGTGGTATCCTGGACGGGGTAGAAGTCGAGGGCATTTCCATCAGCGGCCTGCTTACGACACTGAACCGCCGGATCGAGGTGCTGTTTGATCGGGAGCATACGCTGGGACATGCCTTCTTCACACCCCTGCGTCAGTCCCCGTCCATTCAGACCCTGGGTGAGATCTTCCGGGATAAAGTTGTTCCGCTTCTTCAGGAGTATTTCTATGATGACTATGAAAAGATCTGCTTGGTGCTGGGGGACAGAAAGCGTCCGGAACAGCAGCAGTTTTTCAAGGTTGACCCTGTCGATTTGCAGAGTTTGTTTGGTGTAGAGCCAGAGTTTGAGGTAAACCCCACATATCGTATCAATCCCGATGCATTCTTTGATGCGGAAGTATACCGGAATCTCTGACTGGCACATTCCATTGGGAGGTGAACTCCATTGAAACAATATACCATTCGGGAGTATATGGGGTTTACCCGAAATGGACCGCTGCGGGCAGGCATGATTTCTCTGCCGGAACACTCCTTCGATCAGCTGGAACAGTTTATTCTATCCAATCGGGATGCAAATTCTGGAGCCGAACCGCTGGAGTTGATGAGTCTGAGCGCAAGGCCCGGTTTGGGCAAGGTAATTACTGCAAAAAATTATGTGGGTGTCATTACCACCAAAGACGGAACGGAGATTGAAATTCTGCCCAAACTGACGCTGGCGGAAGACAACAGTGACCAGGCGATCCGCAAAGTGTTTCTCACCATGCTGCGGACAGTTCAGGAGGCACCCTTTAAGACATTTCGCACCGCCCACTTGAATACCTCCCGCATGCGCTTGTTGGATCTGTTTGTGCGTATGTTTTTGGACGAGACCCACCGGCTGATTCAATGTGGCTTAAAATCGGATTACACGGTAAAACAGGATAACGAAACCTGCGTCCGTGGGAAAATCTTATTTTCGGAGCACATTCGAAAAAATCTGCTGCACCAGGAACGAATCTTCGTGGAGTACGATGTGTTCGGCGTGGATTGCCCGGAAAACCGCCTGGTCAAGTCCACAGCGCTCTACTTACAGCGGCACACCACGGATTTACAAAACCGCAAGGATCTGCGGACCGTGTTATCCGTCATGGAGCAAGTCCCGGTGTCCAAGAATGTGGAGCAGGACTTCCTGCGCTGTGGGCAATCCCGCTCCATGGCAGACTACCAGCGACTTCTGGAACTGTGCCGGGTATTTTTGCAGGGAAAGAGTTTTACCGCCTTTTCCGGCGGGCAGGCTGCCTTGGCTCTTCTGTTCCCCATGGAGCGGATTTTTGAGAGTTATGTGGCAGCGGTTCTGCGACGGCACTTGGACGCCAAGCAATATCGCTTGCATGTACAGGCGAAAGGCAAATACCTCTTTGAGCTGCCCCGGAAACAGTTCTCTCTGCGACCAGACTTAATAATTGAAGATTTGAATAGCGGAGAGCAGACCGTATTGGATACCAAGTGGAAACTGCTGTCTCCACAGTGTCACAATTATGGAATTTCGCAAGCAGATATGTATCAGATGTACGCATACCAGAAGGAATATCAGGCAAAACAGACGGTGCTGCTTTATCCAGATTGTGAGGCAATGGCATGTCAACCGGTTCCTCTCTGTTATTCTTCCGCCAGCGGGAGTCTGGTCAGGGTGCAGACTTTGCGTTTGGATTCTCCGATTGCTATGGTTGAAGCAGTGAGAGAGTTACTGGATTTAGCGTCCCAGCCTTCAAAATAGCAATGTACGACCAATCACGGAGAGATATCAGCAAAACGAGGGAAGGAGGTTTGCGATGGACGGTAAAAAATATATGCTCTTAATCAATGGCCAGGACAAAACTGATTCTGTCGCCAGCTTCCGCTTTCAAGACGGCATGTGCGAGGTGGTTTACAATAGCTCCCCAAAGCTCTACCACTACCGTGCCGAAAAAGTGCAGCTTCTAAAAGTACAGAGTCGGATTGATCCCTCGCAGTTCATCATTACCGTGGATGGAAACCCTTTTTCTCAGGTTGATGAGATTCTGGCTTTTGGTCCCTTTTACCGTTTCATCCGGACAGGGAAAAAAGCCCTTACATACTCCAAAAGCCAAGTGGAACTTCAGAAAAACTGCCTTACGAGCCAGAAACAGGCGGGTGTTTTTGAATATTTCAAAGAAACGGCATCGGCGGTCAGTCTGGTTGCCGAAGGTGGTCTCAACATCCTAAGTGCCCAGTACGAGCGAATCAAGAGTGTCAGCGACACAACTGTACTATCCTGCTATCTGGATTCCTCCAAGAAGCCCGCGGTGCGGGCGCTCCCTGAGGCAGTCATCTATCCTTTCGGTCTGAATCAGAGTCAGAAAACAGCGGTGGAGAATGCTCTTTCCTCACAGATCAGTATCATCCAGGGGCCTCCCGGTACCGGAAAGACACAGACTATTTTGAATATCATCGCCAATGCAGTTCGAAACGGACAGACGGTAGCTGTTGTCTCCAACAACAACTCCGCCACCTTGAATGTGGCGGAAAAACTGGAAAAGAAAGGGCTCTCTTTTCTGACTGCTTTTCTGGGAAGTCGAGCCAATAAGGAGCATTTCCTGGAGGTGCAGACTGGTCAATACCCAGATATGTCGGCTTGGGTTCTGGAGACGGAAGAGAAGTCACAACTGGACCAGGAGGTAACTGTTCTCTCCAAAGAGCTCAGCGAGATGCTCAACGCGAAGAACCGCATTGCCGCCATTGAGCAGGAACTCCTCCAGCTGACGCCGGAGCAACACTACTTTGGTGAGTACTACAGCACCTATGCCCAAGCGCCCAGAGATGAGGTGAAAGGCCTCTCCTCTCAAAAGATTTTATCTCTCTGGTTAGAATACGAGCAGCATGCCCAGCAGGAGAGTAAATTGGGCCTGCTACAAAAGATATCCATTCTGTTTCGCTTCAATCGCAGTGCGCTGAAAGTATTCCTCCAGACGCCGGAACTGGTAATCCCGTATTTACAGCGGCAATTCTATGTGGTGCGCCGGCAAGAGTTGACAGAACAGCGGGCTCATCTGGAGAAGAAGCTGGAGCAGTATGCCTTTGACGAAAAGATGGCGGAGCTGACGGAAAAGTCTCTTCGGTTATTCCGGGCGGAGCTGAGCGAAAAGTTCCATTGGAAAGAGTCCCGCCAGCGCTTTGAGATGCGGGATTTCCGCGGAAAGTCTAAGGAATTTAATCAGGAATATCCAGTGATTCTGAGCACGACCTACTCCATCAAAGGCACTCTAAACTTTGAACATACCTACGATTATCTCATCGTGGATGAGGCATCCCAGGTGGATTTGGCCACTGGTGTACTGGCCTTCGCCAGCGCCAAGAATATCGTCATCGTAGGAGATCTCCAGCAGCTTCCCAATGTGCTGGACAATCAGAACATTCAGAAAAGTGAGGAAATCTGGGGACGGTATTCTCTCCCGGAGACCTACCATTTCTCCGCCCACAGTCTGCTCTCCTCCGCCATTGCCGCTTGGCCGGAGGCCCCTGCCGTTCTTCTGCGGGAACACTATCGCTGCCATCCCAAGATTATCAATTTCTGCAATCAGAAATTCTATGGTGGGAAGCTCATTGTCATGACAGAGGACCATGAAGAGCCGGGTGTCCTGACCATGTATCGGACAGCGCCCGGCAACCACGCCCGCGGTCACCTGAATCAGAGGCAGATCGATGTGATTCAGCAAGAGGTCCTTCCCAGTCTGGAGAGACAGAGATATGGGAGTATTGGCATCATTACGCCGTACCGGGATCAGGTGGCGGCAATCCAAACACAGCTGGGCAAGGAATTGGAAGTGGCTACCGTTCATAAATTCCAGGGCCGGGAGAAGGACGCCATTATCCTGACCTCCGTGGATAATGTCGTTACGGAATTTGTGGATGATCCCCGGATGCTGAATGTGGCGGTATCCAGGGCGGTCAAGTCCCTGACCGTTGTCACCTCTCAGGATCCGCAGAATGACCGGACCAACTACGGTGATCTGGCTCGCTATATCGAATACAACAACTGCGCAGTGACTGAGAGTGCGGTGTATTCTGTTTTTGATCTGCTCTACCAGGGGTATGCCGAGCAGCGGAGGGCCTTTCTGAAAAAGCATGGGCGGGTTTCAGAATACGACTCGGAAAATCTTGCCTATGCTGTGATCCAGAATATGCTCCCAAAAGCAGAGTTTTCTTTTGTGGACTGTGCGGTCCATGTGTCCTTGGTCAACTTGGTGAAGGACTATTCCATGTTGACGGAGGAAGAAACAGCATATGCCCGTAATCCCTTGACCCATGTAGATTTCCTTTTGTTCCGCCGGATGGACAAATCTCCTTTGCTGGCAGTAGAGGTGGATGGTGCCGCCTTCCATACCGCAGGAAGCGTCCAGGCGGGCAGAGACGAAAAGAAAAACCGGATTTTTGAACAGTGTGGTATTCCGCTGCTTCGGCTTCGGACGGATGGAAGCGGCGAGAAAGAGCGCATAGAACAGGCGCTTCAGACAGCAGTTTCTAACAGCTGACAAAATACAGACATCACGAAGAGAAGAGGAAACATAAGATGAATGTCATCTGTTTCGGCGACTCCAACACTTACGGCTATGACCCTCGAGGTTATTTCGGCGGGCGATATGACGCGGACTGCCGGTGGGTGGACATTTTGGCTTCGGAGACCGGATGGACAATCTCCAATATGGGACAGAATGGCCGGGAGATTCCTTCTGCCGCTCCTGCCTTCCCGGATGACACCGATCTGCTGATCGTGATGCTGGGCACCAACGATCTGCTTCAGGGCAGAAGTCCGGAGCAGGCGGCTGAGAGGCTGGAGCGATTTCTCACTGCTATCCCGTTAGAACGAAGCAAGATCCTGATGATTGCCCCGCCGCCGATGACTCGGGGCGAGTGGGTACCCAGCCAGCAGCTCATTGACGATTCCCATACCTTCGCCCGCATCTGTCAAGCCCTGGCGGAGCAGTTGAGCGTCCGCTTTTCCGACGCCGGGAAATGGAACGTCCCACTGGCCTACGACGGCGTACACTTTACGGAGCAGGGCCACAAAGCCTTTGCCGCCGGACTTCTGGAGGAACTCAAATGAAACGAATTGCAATTTTACTCTCCTCTCTGCTTTTGCTGTTGACCGGATGCGGCGGAAATGCCGCAGACGGCTCCTATGAGCAGATCACCCAGGAAGCAGCCAAAGAAATGATGGACACCCAGAAAGTGATTGTTCTGGATGTGCGGGAGCAGGACGAATACGACAGCGGCCACATCCCCGGGGCCGTTCTGCTGCCGGTGGGTACCATCGACGAGGATACTGCCGCTGAGGTAATTCCCGAAAAGGATTCCACCGTGCTGGTCTACTGCCGCAGCGGAAACCGCAGCAAGACCGCATCCTCCACGCTGTCCGAACTGGGCTACACCAACATCTACGAATTCGGCGGCATCAATACCTGGCCCTATGAGACAGAGCCGTAAGGCAAGCAGTACAAAATTTATATCGCCTAAACAAAGAATACAGCCGGAGGGCGCTTCTGTGTGAAGTGCCCTCCGGCTCATTTTATTGTATATTGAAAACCCCCGGCTGTGCCGGGGAGTTCAAAAAAAGCTTTAGCGTTCCGTATGAAGAAAAAACTCCTTTTGATACAATCAAGGTGCGGTCTGCCAACTGCACGAAAGTATCAAAAGGAGGACAAAAGGCATGAAGCCCAATGACAATCATAGTTTATCACACAGTACATGGAATTGTAAATATCACATTGTGTTTGCACCAAAGTACCGGAGAAAAGTATTTTATAAAGACAACAGAGTGGAAATCGGTAAAATATTGAGAGCGTTGTGCAACTGGAAACAGGTGAATATTGTAGAAGCGGAAGTATGTCCCGACCATATACATATGCTTGTAGAGATACCGCCAAAAATGAGCGTGTCCAGTTTCGTAGGGTTCCTCAAAGGGAAAAGTAGCCTGATAATTTTCGAGAGGCACAGCAATCTCAAGTATAAATACGGGAATCGCCAATTCTGGTGTCGAGGATATTATGTGGACACTGCGGGGAAAAATGCGAAAAAGATAGCAGAGTATATCCAGAATCAACTCAAGGAGGATCAAATTGGAGATCAGATGACGATAAAGGAATACATCGACCCGTTTACGGGTAGCAAGCATTAGTCTTTCGCAGATGGCAGACCGTACTAACGCCTTTAGGCGTGGCTAGTAACAAAGGGCTTTGCCCGCATATGAAGAACCCCCGGCTATGCCGGGGGGTTCCTATTTCTTCCCGTATTTTTCACGCAGGCTCTGGTGCCCGGCCTGATCCCGGCGCCGCAAATCATCCGCTGAGCAGGTCTGCCATTGGGGATCGTCAATTCCCAAATCCAACTGCATGAATGTTTCTGGATAGTGCGTTTCCGGGTCAAATCCTATGTTTCCGGCTACCATCTGCTGCCAGGCAGTATCCGCTGGCGGAGCCGGTACTTCATCCACGGTGTAATCTTCCAGATCATGCATAATATCGATCTTCCGGAGGAATTCCTCCGCTGTCAGCTTTCCGTCCAGATAGTCAATCCGGGCCAGGCGGGCGTTTTCGCTCCAGTACGTATATTGCATGTAGTCCATAGGAATCAGATTCTGGCGATTGTTCTCATGGGCCCAGTCATAGCGCTGCATACGGGCATACATCCGATCCCGCAGCCGTTTGCAGGCCAACAGAGCAGCGTCCTGCTCGACGTCCAGATTGCGCTTGAAGCGGGAACCTCTCTGCTTACAGGGAAACCCGTCTGTCTCCCGGTCGCAGTAGTGGGTTTCTTTCCTGGTCTTGGGAATGAAATAAAGCCAGCAGTAATCACAACGGGCAATGCGCTGCTTGTCCTGATGGAAGTACAGGGCGAGTTCCAACCCCATCAGACCAAAGATGGAATGGGCGGCATAGACCTGCCCTTTACTTGGCCCATCCGGCAGCAGAGCCGGATCGCACAGGGGCTGCAGTTCCGGATAAGTGCCAATCAGTTTCTGGTAACGCTCCTGCTGTGTGGCTCGCTCCATACCGTCACAGGCAATCTCCAGTATATTTCGTAAGTATACCTGAGCCCGAACAGGCTCCTCCAATATCTGAAGCAGTTGTGCTGCGGCACGGAGGAAAAATAATGCACTGCCGTCATCCTGCTGCCGCAGGGACTGGTCCAAGAGTTGCTCCAGAACAAAGTACCCTACCGGATCGATATCCCGAAGCATACTGGGCAGCAGAAGCGCCTCGGCAACAAAGTCTTCAAAGTCCTCCTGCGAGACCTCAAAACGCTCTTCAAACAAGGGATGGTGCTCCCGCAGATTCTGGATCTCCCGGCGGTATGGGCTGTAGTCGATCTCCGAAGCGGCAATCAGATGCTCGGCGGGAGTTGCAGAAGGAAGTATGGTCGCCTTGCCGTCTGCGTGGTGCAGAACCACAGACCACCGATTTTTCTCTTCTGCCTTCAGCAGCAATGGGGGAATTCCACCTGCCATCGGCCCGCCTCCTCTCAAGATCACTTCCTGATTTACAATGCGTTTTTTTCACTCTACACTGAAATTAGCCGAAAGGGCAACTGCACCTTGAAAACGGAATACCCATCACCAAAGAAGATACTCACCGGAAAGTATCGCCAGGACGTCGTCATAGAAGGAACGATCGAGCGTACCAAGGTGAAGCAAACGCCGTGTGCGTCAAACAAGGCCGCAGGGCAGGAACGGGTATGGTGATGGCCAAACAGGAACAAAAAAGACCGCTGAACTGCTGCAACAGTTCAACGGCCCGCCGCGTTTCGGAAAACACAGTCCAATCTGTGTTTAGTCTATCAGAGAGGTCTCCGAAACGCAAGAAAAATTTTCTCTGTACTTGAAAATGATCGGAGGTATTGAAATGAAACTCTCAACCTGTAAAAACTACGACGACCTGCCGCTGTTCCTCAACGCGAAGCTGGTGGCGCAAGCGCTGGGCGTGTCCATCTCCACCGCTTACGAGGTGATGCACGAACCCAGCTTCCCCACCCTGCGTGTGGGCAGCCGCATGGTGGTACCGAAAGAAAAGTTCATGCAGTGGGCGGAAGAACAGTCTGGAGGTGTGAAATGAAGAAGAACTGGACCAAGCGGGATCCCATCAAGAACTATTTCCCGGTGCCCAATGAAATCTTTTCTCTGGGCCTGTCCTCGGATGCCATCTCCATCTATGGGTATCTCCTCAGCCGGGAGGACAGAAAAACCTATGAGTGTCTGGTGAGCTACCGGATGATCTCGGAGGCCATCGGGAAGTCTGTGACCACGGTGCGCAAGTATGTGATGGAGCTGGAGGAGCGCTCGCTCATCCGTACCGAGCGCACCAATGTGGTCACTAAGGAGGGGCGTAAGCGCAACGGCCGTCTGCTCTATCACATCCTGCCCATTCAGATGGCCATCGATCAGTTCCATGAGCGGCAGCTCTATGAGGCCGACCTGGCGCTGGAACGACAGCGGCTCCAACAGCGTATGGCTGCGCTGGAGGGAGAGGAGTGTGCGGCGGTATGCTGATGCAGGAGCTGAGTGCTATCATCCGGCAGGAGCTGCCCCTGCTGGCCATGACCACGGCGGACAAGCGGAAGTACATCGTCTACCAATGGAACCAGACCCACAGGGAACCCATCGACGAAGATGCCGTCGCACTGTTTCTCTGTGACGAGAATCGGGGAAACCTCACGGACGAGCAGCGGACTTTTGCAAAAGAGCGCTGTGCGGAGTTTGAGCACTGCACCCAAATCACCGTCTACCGGATCCTGCAATGCGGAGAGATGATGCGCCAGCATTTGGTGTCCGGCCCGGAGGAATACTGCCGTATCTTCCTGTCACCCATAAGCGACAGAAGATTCCCGCTCTGTAGCGGCCTGTGAGGGGCTGTGTGCGGCTTTGAACAGCTGGCCGACCGAGTACCCCGCCCCGGGAAATTGAGGGGCATTTGAGCCGGTTTTCGAGGGAGTGGGAAGCCGACGAAAGACAAGCAGGAGAAAAGCACGACGCTCCTTGTGCGCCGTGCCATCCACAACTGCCCGCAGTGCGGGCAGTTTCAGGGGTTTTCACAGGGCGTTCCTTTGGAGGAAAATCAGGCCGAGGAACGCTCTGTTTGGGACAATCCTTACAGTCCCAAGGGATTTGAGGTAGTTGTGAAAAGAAAGGGGACTTTTATGGTCAAAGGGAAACAGAAAACAACCGTCTTTTTCACCCCCTCTGTGAGGGAAAAAATCGAGGACACCTACCGGAGCGATAACTGCAAAAGCCAGAGCGAGTTCATCGAAAAAGCGGTGGAGTTCTATCTCGGCTATCTGAACACGAAGAACGCCAGCGCCTTCCTGCCCGAAGCGCTCTCCGCCATGATGACCGGCACGCTGGATTATTATGCCGGGCGCATCGGCTCGCTGCTGTTCAAATAGGGGGTGGATCTCCATGTGCTGTCGCAGATCATCGCCTACGACACCGACATCGACGAAGGTGAATACCAGCGCCTGCGGGGCAAGGCCATCCGGGATATGAAGCGCACCAACGGCCGCATTTCCTTCAAGGACGCACTGGACTTCCAGAAGTCGGTGTGATCCTTGGACGGTGTGCAAGCGTGTCATAATCTGTTATGCAATACAAAGATAAAAAGCCATTGCCGGCGGCGGAATCTTTCTGAAAAAGTTTCAAATAAGGGCTGGATATTGCAAAGCGGTTCGAGTATTGTGTGTTGCTGATAGGAGGCGGCACACATGAACGACTACATGAGAGCATTGCATCAGCGGTTCTTCCGGGAGCCGGATGTGTCAGAATTGGAAGCAGACATTGAGAACACCCGCCAGGAAGTGCGGGACTGCCTGGACAAGATGCAGCGGCGCAGGCTCATGCATCTGGTGGACACGCAGAACTTATTAAAAGAAACAATCTCCCTGGCCAGCTTCACCGCCGGGTTCAAACTGGCCTGGGGACTGAGCAAGGAACTGGAGGCAGACGGTCTGTACTCCTTCGACGAGGAGGAGACAGACCGGGCCTGCCGACAAATGAGAGAGGAGGATTGAGAATATGGGAAAGCGCAGACCATCCGGGGACGGCATGGTGCGCAAGCGGGACGATGGCCGATGGGAAGGACGCATCGTGGTGGGCCACAAGCAAAACGGCGAACCCATCTTCCGGTATGTGCTGGGAAAGACGCAGAAAGAATTGCTGGCCAAGCTCCACCGGGACATGGAGCTCTACCAGGACGCACAACTCACCGAGGACAGCCGCATGACCCTGCGCCAGTGGCTGGACCGCTGGATGGAGGAGTACGGTGCTGTCACCCTGCGGCCCAACACCCTGCGCAGCTACGAGCAGTACATCCGGTGCTACATCGATCCCTATCTGGGCGGCAAGATCATCTCCCGCATCACCCGAATGGACATTCAAAAGCTGTACCGGAAGCTGAAAAAGGAAGGCCGGGTTCACGACCACCCGGAGTACGGACATGAGTTATCAGACACTATGGTGCTCCGCATCCACGCCATGCTCCACCGCTGTCTCAAGGATGCGGAGCACGACCACATCATTCCCTACAACCCCACCGACGGGGCCAAGCTACCCAAGAACAACTACAAGCCCAAACAGGTGCTGGACCGGGAACAGATCGATGCCTTCCTGGCGGCGGTGGACAAAAACGAAGTCTGGCGGGACTTCTTCTACACGGAGCTGACCACCGGCCTGCGCCGGGGTGAGATCTGCGGCCTTATGTGGCGGGACTTCGATGAAAACGCCGGGACGCTGAAAATTCTCCGCTCGGTGCATGTGCCAAAGCGGGGTGAGTTGGAGATCGGGGAAACCAAAACCAGTCAGGGCAGGCGCACCATCCGACTGCCGCCCAGCACCGTCCAGCGGCTGAAGGAGCGGAAGAAACACGCCATCAGCCAGTGGATCTTCCCGGAGCCCCTGGCTCCGGAGAAGCCGGTGCGTCCCAGCGCCGCCTACTATTGGATGAAGGTGATGCTGAAGGAAGCGGGACTGCCCCACATTCGCTTCCACGATCTGCGCCACACTTTCGCCACCCATGCTCTGGCCAGCGGTGTGGATGCCAAGACACTTTCCGGCATTCTGGGCCATACCAACGCCAGCTTTACCCTCGATACTTATACGCATGTGACGCCAGACATGCAGAGAGCTGCCAGCGATGTGGTAGGTGGCTTTCTGAAAAATCTATTGGGAGAGGAGTTGAATCCATGGCAAGGAAACGGAAAAGCGGAACCGGCACCATAAGACAAAGAAAGGACGGCCGCTGGGAAGGCCGTGCCGTTGTTGGCTACGATGACAAGGGCATGCCCAAAACGAAAAATGTACTGGCCAAGACCAAGCGGGAGTGCCAGGAAAAGCTGACGAAGCTGATGGAAGAAGTGGGTAGCTCCAGGTCCGAGAAGATCCGCCCCGATATGCCCTTCGGGGAGTGGATGGACTTCTGGTATCAGAACTATACCAAGCCCGGCCTTCGCCCCACCACCCAATCAAACTATGAGGGCAACATCTACCAGCACATCATCCCGCAGCTGGGCAAGATCCCGCTGTGCCAGCTGACCCAAAAGGATCTTCAGCAATTCTACGCTCATCTAAAAAAGGAGGGGCGGCTCGTCCGGACAGAACAATACGGAAAGGGTTTGTCCGACCGCATGGTGCGGATGTGCCACGCCAAATGCCGGGCGGCGCTGGAGCAGGCCGTGCGGGAAAATCTGATCCGTACCAACCCGGCGGTGGGCTGCAAGCTGCCACCCAAGCGGGGCCGGGAGATGCAAGTGCTGTCGCCCCAGGAACTCCAGCGCTTCCTCATGCAGGCTCAGGCGGAGGGATACTTCGAGCTGTTCCTGCTGGATCTGTCCACCGGCCTGCGCCGAGGTGAACTGCTGGCCCTGCAATGGTCCGACCTGGATCTGGATACCGGGACGCTGTCCGTGACCAAACAGGTCTACGAGGTGGATGGAAAGCTGCAGCTAAGCGTCCCCAAAACCAAAGCGTCCATCCGCAAGCTGGTGCTGCCGCCTGCTGTGGTGGAGGTGTTCCGGGCGTATCAAAAGACGGCAAGCTCCCGCTGGCTGTTCCCATCACCGAAGAACCCAGATCTGCCGCTGACACCGGGCTCGGTGCTCCGGCGGCTCCAGATTATTCTGGAGCGGGCCGGGTGCAAGAAGATTCGCTTCCACGATCTGCGCCACACCTTCGCCACCATGGCCCTGGAAAACGGCATGGACATCAAGACCCTCTCCTCCATGCTGGGCCATGTGTCGGCGGTGACCACGCTGGACATTTATACGCACATCACCGGCGACATGTTGAGTGAAGCTGCCGCCAAGATCGACCGAGGCCTGGGCAATGAGGTGGCGGAGGAATCCCCGGAGGCAGAGCAGAATCCGCTCACCGACTTCCAGCCGGTCAGGAGGCGCACCCGAAAACCCGGAACTGGCTGCATCTCTGAGCTCAACGACCACCTCTTTGAGGGGCGTTACTCGCCCACCTGGCCGGACGGCACCAAGCACTCCAAATGCGTCTACGCCCACACCCGGGAGGAGTGCGAGGAGATGCTGAAGGTACTCATTCAGAAAATGAATGCAGAGCGGAAAGCCATCCAGGACCGGATGCGTGGGATCACGCCGCCGGATAAACTTACACAGAAGCAGCGGCAGATTTGGGAGTACATGCGGCTTCACCCGGATGAGACCAATTACAGTGCCATCGCCAAGGGGGCAAGGTGACCCAGCATACGGTTTCCAGGCACTATGAGATGATTCAAAAGATGCTGGGCATTCAGGAAACCGCACCCCATCCGTTGCTCGATTGCCAGACAGTCCCGCTTGTGGTATGATGACCCTATCCAGTGAGGAGGTGCCGTCATGCCCCTTCATATTGTGCGAAATGATATAACCACCATGAAGGTGGACGCCATCGTCAACGCCGCCAAGGAGAGCCTGCTGGGCGGCGGAGGTGTGGACGGCGCCATCCACCGTGCCGCCGGACCGGAGCTGCTGGCAGAGTGCCGCACCTTGGGCGGCTGCAAAACGGGACAGGCCAAGATCACAAAGGGCTATCGCTTGCCGGCCAAGTTTGTCATCCACACCGTGGGCCCCGTCTGGCGGGGCGGCAGCCACGGGGAGCGGGAACTGCTGGTCTCGGCCTACCGATCCTCTCTGGAGCTGGCTCTGGCCTATCAGTGTGAAACCGTGGCGTTTCCGCTGATCTCCTCTGGGGTGTACGGCTACCCCAAGGATCAGGCCCTGAAGGTGGCCGTGGATACCATCGGGGATTTTCTGCTTGCCCACGACATGACGGTGTACCTGGTCATCTTCGACCGAACCGCCTATACCATCGGTTGGAAGCTGTTTGCGGACATTGCCGCCTACATCGACGACCGCTATGTGGATGCCCACACCGACAGCCGGGAGATCCAGCGCCGCCGGATGGCTATGGCCTCCATGCCCGTGGAGGAATCGGAGTGTATGCCTGCCCCCTGCGCCACGGTGCCCTTCGGTCTGGACGAGGCCCTCAGCAAACTGGACGAGAGCTTTTCCCAGATGCTGCTGCGGAAAATCGACGAGGCTGGCTTAACCGACGCTCAGTGCTACAAAAAGGCCAACATCGACCGCAAACTGTTCTCCAAGATCCGTTCGGATATTCACTATAAGCCCTCCAAGCCCACTGCCATGGCCTTTGCCATTGCTCTGGAACTGCCGCTGGAGGAAGCCCGGGAGATGCTGGAAAAGGCAGGCTTTGCCTTCTCTCACGCCAGCAAGTTTGATATCATTGTGGAGTATTTCATTGCCCACCGGAACTATAACATTTTTGAGATAAACGAGGCTCTCTTCGCCTTTGACCAAAGCTTGCTGGGAGGTTGACCACATGCAGGATAACTATGTCGGAGATATCGGCGACTATGGAAAGTACGGCCTTTTGCGGAATGTGACCGCCGCTGGGCTTCGCTTGGCGGTCAACTGGTACCGAGTGGTTCCAACTCGCCCGGGCAAACAGGAGGACGGGAAATACACTTCCTACCTGGATAAGCCGGAAGTTTACCGACAGTATGACCCAGAACTGTTTGACTGTTTGGCTGGTATGGTACATCAACAAAAACGCAATATCGAAGAAGTTGAGAACAGCGGATTGTTTGCCGCTTATTTTTTCTCGGATGCCTTGACCCTGGCAAACCGAGCAAAGTGGCATCAGGAAGCGCTGCGCAGTACAGCGGGGGCAGATGTTGTTTTCCTCGACCCTGACAATGGCTTGGAGAGTGCGAGGATGCATCAGCATAGATCAGCCAAAGAAAAGCACACTACCTGGCAGGAGATCAAGGACTACTATGACCGTGGGCAAAGCGTGATCCTATATCAGCACCGTCCCCAGATGACAAAAAAGGAAGTGTGTATCCAAGGTGTGCTTGACTTTCAGGACGCCTTTCTGCACGCTGATCATACCCTGCTGTTGGAATATCCTCGCTATACGAATCGCTATTATTTCATGTTTGCGCACCAAAACCATATACCTGCGTTGGAGTGCGTGCATCGTACGGTTGCGCAGACCTGGAAAGGATTGTGCAATGCGATTGATATTTGTCGCCCGTAAAGCGACCACGAAATACTCAGATCCCCCTATACTGTGCTTGTAAACCAAACACAGCATAGGGGGATTTTTTATGAAGCACAATTTGACAGAGCTGGTTTTCATCCTGGACCGCAGCGGCTCCATGCAGGGGCTTGAGGGTGACACCATCGGCGGCTTCAACGCCATGATCGAAAAGCAGAAGAAGGAGCCCGGCGAGGCCTTCGTCTCCACCGTCCTCTTTGACGATCAGACCGAGGTGCTCCACGACCGGATGAAGTTGGGCCAGGTTCGCCCCATTACCGAAAAAGAGTACTATGTCCGGGGCTGCACCGCCCTGCTGGACGCCATCGGCGGAGCCATCCACCACATCAGTAACATCCATAAGTACGCCCGGCCCGAGGATGTGCCGGAGCACACCCTTTTTGTTATCACCACCGACGGCATGGAGAATGCCAGCCGCCGCTACTCCGCCCGGCGGGTCAAGGAGATGATCCGGCGTCAGAAGGACCGCTACGGCTGGGAGGTTCTCTTCCTGGGGGCCAACATTGACGCCGTGGAGACGGCGGGCCATCTGGGCATCGCTCCCGACCGGGCGGTGAACTATCACTGCGACAGTGAGGGTACCCGCCTCAACTATGAGGTAGTTGGACAGGCCGTGGCCGCTGTCCGGTGCAATGCACCTTTGGATGAACACTGGAAAGATGCCATCGAGGAGAACTTTCGCAGGCGGCAGAGGCAGGACGAGCGCCGTTAAGCCGCCCAATCTGCCAGATAGGCCTCCAGACGCACACCTACATTTTCCTGCAGATTACGGTAGAAGAACTGATAGTCATACAGATGGTACACACCGTCAGCAAAGATGCTCAGTCCCGCAGGATACTCCTCCGGCGTCACATCTGTCACCTTCAGCGCACCCCGCTGGGCGTCGATGTAGGCCCCGGTGAGCTGGGGAAGTTCGGTGATGATCTTTCCGCTGTAATCTGTAAAACAGGCCCCCTGGTTCTCCTCTTTTCCCGCGGGGGTGCCGTCGGTTTTCCAGTTGAGGGGATTGATAGCCAGCGTGCGGGTGCCGGCAGGGATCATAAGAGAGTCGGTGACCGCTTCCGCCTCACTGTTAAAGGAGACGATGACGCCGGTATCGTCCTCCCCGGAGGCGAACCGGAGGTGGGGATATTCCGCCAGTTCCTCCTCGGTGATGCGCCAGCCGATAGCATAGCAGGCCACCAGAAGATCATTGACTTCCTCGTCAGCAAAACAATCTTTCAGCAGACGGATGCTCATATCGGCTCCCTGGGAAAAGCCGGCAAGGATAATGGGGCGGCCATCGTTGTAATGCTCCAGATAGTAAATAAATGCATCCTTCACATCCTCATAGGCCATCGACAGATAGGTCTCCTGTTCCTCCGCAGGGAGTTCATACACATTCAGCCCCACCTGCCGATAGTAAGGGGCAAAGAACCGGGCCTCCTCATCGTAGATTCCCTTTTCCATATTGGTTGCACCCAGAAAATCACTTTTGGCATCCTGGTCATCCAGCGGCATATTGTAGCTGTCTTCTCCGCCGCCATAGACGGTGGGACAGATGAAAAACACATCCACATCCGCACTCTTGTCCGTTTCCAGATACGCCCAGTTCTCAGTCTGCGCATACAGGGAAGTCTCAGCAGTTTGACCGCAGCCAGCCAAAGCAAGTGCCAGAACCAATGTGAAAAACAGGGCTACCGTATTCTTCTTCATCTCCGGGTCTCCTCGCAATTCTCCAAGATGTGATTGAATTTTATTCACACAAAATTTTCTGCCGCATCCCTTCACGCCGGGATACAATCAGACGGTCATTTCAGCTTGGCGCCGTCCTGGAAGGCGCTGCCCACCTTCTCGCCCAGTACCCGGTATGTGTGGTGAATGGGGTCAAAGGTAATGGGCCGTATCTTGTCCGGATCGATCTTGCCGTTCTCGTCCAGGACGGATTTGTCGGCGCTCACATTGACGATCTCGCCCACCAGGCGGCAGCTCTCAGGATCATAGCTCACCAGGCGGCACTCCACTGCCATGGGAAGCTCATCGATGAGAGGGGCGTCCACAAATTCCGATTTGGTGGTGTGCCAACCGGCCTTTGCCACCTTGTCCGCAACCTTGTTGCCGGACTCAATGCCCACATAGTCGCAGGCCACTACCTGCTCTGCCGTGGCTATGCTTACAGTGAATGCCTTGCGGGCCAGGATGTTGGCGGTGGTCTTATGACCTTCGCTGATACACATGCTCAGTTCCTTGTCCTCGCTGATGCCGCCCCAGGCCGCGTTCATGGCGTCAGGGGTGCCGTCTTCATTGTAGGTGGACAGGATAAAGACCGGCTGGGGATAGGTCCAGGGCTTGGCTCCAAAATTCTTGCGCATAGCAATCCCTCCTATTACAATAAATTTGGACAGGAAAGCCGGGCAGCCAGTCCTGCTTTCTCTCCATCTCGTGCCTAAGCTACAATAAGGGGAGCAACTGGCTGACCAATCCCTCCTTGGGCTTTTATGTCCGTTCGAAAGACTGTCAGCCATCCTCTTGTTGCAGCGTTCGATTTGAGCAGGTTGAGCCACCGGATACCGGAGAGTTCGTGTCACCCAATAGATTGAATCGGCAACGAGAAAAGATGGATTTCCGGTTG